>ERZ1034913.83-NODE-83-length-95461-cov-8.183301_pt1 | contig 95461 bp, 78 predicted proteins | sample MGYA00520697_ERZ1034913 | MGnify/ENA primary metagenome ERZ1034913 (study PRJEB33766, sample SAMN09781786) | gut metagenome | biome: gut microbiome | host: Homo sapiens | place: Madagascar | study: EMG produced TPA metagenomics assembly of the PRJNA485056 data set...
TGGGCGCCGCGCTGCTGGCCCACAAGAAGGGCGACGAGATCGAGACCACCGGCCCTACCGGCCGCGTCATCAAGATGAAGATCGTCAACATCGAGCACTAGCAGATTTGCAAGTCCCGCTTGCCTGCGGGTAAGCGGAACTCCTCGATGTCGTGGCTGGCTGCGCCGCGTCGCTTGCGCATTCGGTTTCACGGACAAGGCCGCATGCCTATGCCCGCTCGCTTCGGCCGAACCCCGCGCACCGCAGCCGCTCTCGCTTACTCAACCAAATCCCTGTACTTAGAAGGGCTTTCCCATGAGCAATACCCCTGAAGTTATCGAAGACGATCCCATCGAGGTGCGCAAGGCCAAGCGCCAGGCCATGCTCGATGCAGGCCAGAACCCCTATGGCCATGCGTTCGACTACAGCCATCACCTGGCCGAGCTCGAGCAGCTTTACGCGCACCTGGAGGATGGGGATTCCACCGAAGACCGCGTCAAGGTCGCCGGCCGCATCATGTCCAAGCGCGTTCAGGGCAAGATCGCCTTTCTGGGCCTGCGCGACGCCACGGGTGACATGCAGCTGTTCTGCCGCATCAACGAGCTGGGCGAAGAGGCCTTCGGCCGCCTGAAAGACCTTGATGTGGGTGACTGGATCGGCGTCGAGGGCGCTATGATGCGCACGCGTCGCGGCCAGCTCTCCGTTGCCGTCTCGTCCTTCGAGCTGCTCAGCAAGTCCATCCGCCCGCTGCCCGAGAAGTTCCACGGCCTGGCGGACAAGGAAACGCGTTATCGCCAGCGCTACGTCGACCTGGTTATGAACCCCGAGGTCAAGCAGGTCTTCGAGAAGCGCTTCAAGATCGTGGCCGCCATCCGCCGCTACATGGAGGACCAGGGCTTCTACGAGGTGGAAACGCCGTTTCTGCATCCCATCCTGGGCGGCGCGAACGCAAAGCCGTTCGTCACGCACTTCAACGCGCTCGACCGCGACTACTTCCTGCGCATCGCTACGGAGCTGCCGCTCAAGCGCCTGCTCGTAGGCGGTTTCGAGAAGGTGTTCGAGATCGGCCGCCAGTTCCGCAACGAGGGCATGGACCCGTATCACAACCCCGAGTTCACCACCATGGAGGCATACCAGGCCTTCTCCGACCTGAACGGCATGATGGATCTTACCGAGGGCTTCATCAAGGCGGCGGCCGAAGCCGCTTGCGGCACGCTCAAGGTCAGCTACCAGGGCGTCGACATCGATCTGTCCGGCCAGTGGCCGCGCGAGACCATGTGCGGCTTGGCAACGCGCTACGCCGGCGAAGAGGTCTCCTTCGACCGTAGCCGCGAGGATTTGGTGGCCATCCTGGAGAACAACGGCGGTCATGCCGAGGATGCATGGGGCAAGGGCAAGCTCATCTCCGAGATCTTCGAGGCCGTGGCCGAGGAGAAGCTCATCCAGCCCGTGTTCGTCACCGAGCATCCGCTGGAGATCTCCCCGCTGGCCAAGAAGCTGCCGGACAACCCCGAGCTCACCGAGCGCTTCGAGCTGTTCATCTGCGGCCACGAGTACGCCAACGCCTTCAACGAGCTTAACGACCCGGTCGACCAGGCCGAGCGCTTCCGTGCGCAGGTCGAGGCCAAGGACATGGGCGACGACGAGGCCATGGGCTACGACGCCGACTACATTCGCGCGCTCGAGTACGGCATGCCCCCGGCAGGCGGCGTGGGCATCGGCATCGACCGTCTGACCATGCTGCTTACCGATTCGCCGACCATCCGCGACGTGCTGCTGTTCCCGCATATGCGCGACGAGGCCCCTGCTGGCGCCAAGCCCGCCGCACGCCCGGCCGCTCCGATCGAGCAGCCCGCCGAGGAGCCCATCGATTTCTCCAAGGTGGTCGTCGAGCCGCTGTTCGCCGACGAGGTGGACTTCGACACGTTCAGCAAGTCCGACTTCCGTGCTGTGAAGGTCAAGGACTGCGTGGCCGTGCCGAAGAGCAAGAAGCTGCTGCAGTTTACGCTCGATGATGGTACGGGCACCGACCGCACCATCCTGTCCGGCATCCATGCCTACTACGAGCCGGAGGAGCTGGTGGGCCGCACGCTCGTCGCCATCACCAACCTGCCGCCGCGCAAGATGATGGGCATCGCCTCCTGCGGCATGCTGCTGTCCGCGGTGCACGAGGAGAAGGTTGACGACGACACCACCGAGGAGCGTCTGAACCTGCTCATGGTCTCCGACCGCATCCCGGCAGGCGCCAAGCTGTACTAAGCGGCAACTTAATACGGTGATTGCAAGAAGGTCCGCCTGGGTCAACCCAGGCGGACCTTCTTCGTTCGATAGGGGATGGGCGATCGGTTTCCGTTCGCTCGAGACCTCGGTGCATATTAGATCGCGGAGCATCCGACCATCTCGAAAACACCGTGCGCACGCAACTAAGGGGGGAGGCATTTTGCCCCCCCTCGGAACTATAGTTGGGCGCTACGTTCGGGAATCGTCCCGTTGCGGATGGCGCTATGCCGTCATCGCGGGTTGAACGGCCGCGTCGCTTTCCTCGTCGCTTTCTTTTTCGGCGTCAGCTTGCGCGAAGTGCTCCATGGCAAGCGTTCGCAGCGTGGAGATGACGGGTACGCCCAAAAGCACGCCCAGAAGGCCGAACAGCGACCCGCCGGCGATCACGGCCACGAACACCCAGATGCTCGGCAGGCCCACCGATTGCCCCACCACGTTCGGGTAGATGAGGTGCCCCTCGATTTGCTGGAGGATCACCAAGAACACGATGAACTGCAGGGCCTGCATAGGATCTTGCGACAAGATCATGGCCGCGCCCATGATGCCGCCGATCCATGCGCCGGCGAACGGGATGAGCGAAGACACGCCCACGATAAGGCCGATGGAGGCCGCATAGGGGAACTGCAGGATGGTGCCGCCGATGGCGCACAGCGCGCCCAAGATAACGGCCTCGATGCATTGCCCGCGGATGAAGCGCGAGAAGCAGTCGTTGGTGATGCTGCAGGCATGCAGCACGCGGCGACGCAGGGTCTCGCCGGGGATGAAGCTGGCCGCGCGCATGGCGCCGGCGTGCACGCGGTCCTTGTCGAGCAGCAGGTACAGCGCGAACACCATGCCCAGCAGGATCGAAAGCGTCAGATGGGCCACCTCGCCGCTGGTCTGCGCCACGATGCGCAGCGCCTGATCGGTGCCGCCCATGGCGTCCAGGGCCTTTTGCCCGATGGAGTTCCAGGTGGCGTTGTCCAAGATCGGGATCGCCTGCACACCGGGAAGGTTCGCGATGGCCTGCGATGCCATGGCCGCAGCTTCCGAAACGCCGGTGATGACGGCGGCGCCCACGGACTTGAACTCGCCGCCCACGAACGCGGTCAGCGCCGCAAGCGCCAAGGTGACGGCGGTGATGGCCAGGATGACGCAGATGGGGCGGCGCGTTTTCGCCACAAGAGCGCTGTTCGAGCGCGGAAACCACCGGGACTCGAGCGCCGCTGCTATGAAGTTCAGCAGATATGCCAGCACCGCGCCGATGGCCAAAGGCTCAAGAGCGGACCAGACGGTTGAGAAGATGGAGCAGAGGCCGTCGAATCGGGCGACGGCCAGCGCCGCCACGGCAAGGGCGGCAACAAGGATAAGGGCGTAGCGAATGGTGTGCCTGTTCATGCGATCCTGTCGGTTGAAGGGGGATGGGCCGCGCTGCTGCGCGTTTCGCTACCAGTATAAGCGTGCGCGTCGGTCAAGGCGCCGTGCTTGCGTGCTTGTCGACCTTTCGTGAAGAACCGCGTGCATAATCCGGGTGAAAAGGGGAAAAAGGGGTGTAAAAGCGCTTCCGGTGTGTGCGGATTGCACGTAGCAAGGGTACCGGGCGCCGTGCGGCTCCGGGCTACTTTATTATGTATACGATACGTAAACGGCTTAGCAGTCCATTGACGGGAGTGCTAACATGAATAGCCGATACCATAATCATATGCCGCGAGAATCGAGGCTTCATGTCATTTGAGAAGTTCACGGACAAGGCGCGCAAGGTGCTCGTCTTGGCCCAGGACGAGGCACGCGCCCTGCATCAGCCTTATGTGGGCACCGAGCATATCCTGCTTGGCCTCATCCAGGAAAAGGACGGCCTGGCCGCCCAGGCCCTTGAGCGCTTGGGCGTGGCTTATGACGCCGTGGTGAAGGGTATCCGCGAGGTGGCCTCCATCGACGAGGGCGCCGACGTGTCCGGCCACCTTTCGTTCACCCCGCGCGTCAAGCGCGTGCTCGAGAACAGCCTGCGCGAGGCCATGCAGATGGGGCAGAGCTATATCTCCACCGAGCATCTGCTGCTCGGCATCGTGCGCGAGAACGAGGGTACGGCGCTCGACGTGCTCTCGCGCCTTGGCGTGAAGGGCGACGACATTCGCACCGCGCTCAACGATTTGGTGGGCCAAAGCCCCGTGTACGCGGGCCGCAACCCCTTCGAGGCGGCCGGTACCGTGCCCGACAGCGCCCTGAAGGAGTTCGGCACCGACCTTACGCAGAAAGCGCGCGACGGCAAACTCGACCCGGTCATCGGCCGCGCCGGCGAGATCGAGCGCGTCATGCAGATCCTCTCCCGCCGCCAGAAGAACAACCCGCTGCTTATCGGCGAGCCCGGCGTGGGCAAGACCGCCGTCGCCGAGGGCTTGGCGCAGCTCATCGTGTCCAACCAGGTTCCCGATATCCTGCGCGGCAAGCGTCTGCTCACGCTCGACGTGTCCGCCCTTGTGGCCGGCAGCAAGTACCGCGGCGAGTTCGAGGACCGCTTGAAGAAGTGCATCAAGGAGGTCAAGGAAGCCGGCGACATCATCTTGTTCATCGACGAGATGCACACGCTTATCGGCGCGGGCTCTGCCGAGGGCTCCATCGACGCCGCCGCCATCCTCAAGCCGCCGCTGTCGCGCGGTGAAATCCAGGTCATCGGCGCCACCACCATCGACGAATACCGCAAGCACTTGGAGAAGGACAGCGCCCTCGAGCGCCGCTTCCAGCCCATCACGGTCGGCGAGCCCAACGAGGAGCAGGCGCTGCGCATCATGGAGGGCCTGCGCGACCGCTACGAGGCGCATCATCAGGTTCACTTCACCGACGAGGCCCTTCAGGCCGCCGTCACGTTGTCGGACCGCTATATCCAGGACCGCTTCCTGCCCGATAAGGCCATCGATGTCATGGACGAGGCGGGCGCTCGTATGCGCATCCGCAACATGACCCTGCCCGACGAGCTGCGCGAGATGGACGACAAGCTGCGCCAGATCCGCTCCGATAAGGACAAGGCCATCGCCGAGCAGGACTTCGAGCGCGCTGCCAAGCTGCGCGATCAGGAGTCGGCGGTCAAAGATGAGCGCACCGCGGCCGAGAAGAAATGGGAAGAGGATTCCCAGAAATCGGTGCATCAGGTAACGGCGCAGGACATCGCCGACGTCGTCTCCATGACCACCGGCGTGCCGGTGTCCAACCTCACCGAGGCTGAAACCGAGAAGTTGCTGCGCATGGAGGGCGTGCTGCACGAGCGCGTCATCGGCCAGGAAGAGGCCGTCACCGCGCTGTCCAAGGCCATTCGCCGCAGCCGCGCCGGTTTGAAAGACCCTAAGCGTCCCGCCGGCAGCTTCATCTTCCTGGGCCCGTCGGGCGTGGGCAAGACCGAGCTGTCCAAGGCCCTTGCCGAGTTCCTGTTCAGCTCCGAGGACGCGCTCATCAGCTTCGACATGTCCGAGTACATGGAGAAGCACTCCGTCAGCCGTCTGGTCGGTTCGCCTCCGGGCTACGTGGGCTTCGACGAGGGCGGCCAGCTCACGAAGGCCGTGCGCCAGCGCCCGTATTCGGTGGTGCTGTTCGACGAGATCGAGAAGGCGCATCCCGACGTGTTCAACATCCTGCTGCAGATCTTAGAGGAAGGCCGTCTGACCGACGCCCAGGGCCGCACGGTGGATTTCCGCAACACGGTCATCATCATGACGTCCAACGTCGGCGCCCGCGAGATCTCCGCGCCCACCACGCTCGGCTTCAGCCCCGAGGGCAAGGCCGGGCTTTCCGACAAGGAAATCAAGTCTCGCGTCATGGGCGAGGTGAAGAAGCTGTTCAGGCCCGAGTTCTTGAACCGTATCGATGAGATCATCGTGTTCAAGTCCTTGACGCAGGAGCAGATCGTCGAGATCGCCAAGCTCATGGTGGCGGACCTGCGCGAGCGTCTGATCGCCCAGAACATGACCATCAACCTCACCGATGACGCCTATAAGCTCATCGCGAAGGAAGGCACCGATGCCGCCTATGGCGCCCGCCCGCTGCGTCGCGCCATCCAGCGCCTGCTGGAAGACCCGCTGTCCGAGGAGCTGCTCGAAGGCAAGTGGACGTCCGGCTCGGTTATCCAGGCCAATGTTTCCGAGGACGGCGAAAGCCTTGCGTTCGTTCCCGGCACGGGCTCCATCCCTGCGCCGCGCAAGCACGATAACATCGCGCGCGATGCCGAGCTTCTGCTCACGAACTTCGATTTAGGCCATGCCGGCGTCTCCGGCTCGGGCGGATCGGCAAGCGGCGGCGCTGCGGACTAAGGTTTGGTTGCTCCCGCTGCGCCCTGCCTAGGCCGGCTGGCGGGGACGTCTGCCACGCGCTCTTTTTCCATACAGTGCGTAGCGTGCCTGCGAAAACGCGGCAGTTGCTTTAGAATGTAAGGCGGTCCCGAAAGGGGCCGCCTCATTTGTTTTCGACGGAAAGAGGAAACCATGCCCAAGACCGTTGACCCGGTGTTCTCGTCCTCGGTGCTCGCCGCAGCCGATCTGGCCACGGCGCTTGACATCGATGCGCTCACGCAATCCTTGGCCGGCCTTGAGGGCAAGGTCGACAAGAACCCGAAGACGGCGGCCATCATCTTGGCCGGCGGCACGGGCGAGCGTTTCGGCAAGGAAGGCGGCAAGCAGCTGGTGGAAATCGGCGGCAAGCCGATTCTCACCTGGTCGGTCGAGGCCTTCGACGCCGTAGGCGACATCGGCCTCATCGTCATCGTCTGCCCGGCCGAACGTCAGGCGGAATACCTGAGCAAGGCCGTCGACCCCTTCTCGTTCGCCACGCCCATCGTGGTCGCCGCGGCGGGCTCCACGCGTCAGGAATCAGCGTTTTCCGGCCTTGAGCTGGTGCCCGAGGAGTTCGAGTACGTGGTCATGCACGACGGCGCGCGCCCGCTCATCTCGGCCGATCTGATCGCCCATACCATCGCCACGCTCAAGGGCAACATCGACGCCGATGGCGCTGTGGTGGCCCATCCCGCCATCGATACGCTCAAGGTGGTGGAAAACGGCGTTATCGTGGGCACGCCAGACCGCAGCGTGTTCTGGAACGCGCAAACCCCGCAGGTCTTCCGCGCGGGCATCTACCGCCGTGCTCACGCCTCGGCGCTTTCCGACGGCTTCGTCGGCACCGATGACAGCTCCTTGATCGAGCGTCTCGGCGGCCGCGTCCTTGTGGTGGAGGGCAAGCGCGACAACATCAAGCTCACCGTGCCGGAGGATTACCTCATGCTCGTCGCCGCTGTGCGCGAGCGCTATCTCAAGCAGAAAGGCGAGCAGGAGCAATGAGCCTGGAATTCAGCGCCCTGCGCATAGGGCAGGGCTACGACGTGCATAAGCTGGTCGAAGGCCGCAAGCTCATCATCGGCGGGGTGGATATCCCGCACACCTTGGGCCTGCTCGGCCACTCCGATGCCGATGTGCTGGCGCATGCCGTGGCAGACGCGCTGCTCGGCGCCATCCGCGGCGGCGATATCGGCAAGCTCTTCCCCGACACCGATCCCGAATGGGAAGGGGCCGATTCCATGAAGCTGCTGGCCGCCGTGGCGGCAAAGGTGCGCGAAGAGGGCTACCAGATCATCGATGTCGATAGCGTCATCGCAGCTCAGGCGCCGAAGATGGCGCCGCATCGCCAGCAGATGCGCGAGAATCTGGCGGCTGCCATGGGCATCGCGGTCGACAACGTCGGCGTGAAGGCAACCACCACGGAGCACTTGGGCTTCGAGGGCCGTCAGGAGGGCATCTCCGCCACGGCCGTGGCCTTGCTGGCGCGATGTAGCTAGCGCGGGCGCGGTTTTCGACGCCCGGCCTTTCGCAACCTTGCCAACCCGCCGCACCATGCGGCATGCGTATAGAACAGGAACGTCAATGCTTAAGATCTACGACACCAAACTTCGCGAGAAGGTGCCCTTCGAGTCGCTCGAGCACGGGAAAATCGGCATGTACGTGTGCGGTCCCACCGTGTACAACTACATCCACATCGGCAACGCCCGCACCTTCGTCAGCTTCGACGTCATCCGCCGTTACCTTTCCTGGCGCGGCTTCGAGGTGAAGTTCGTCTCCAACATCACCGACGTCGATGACAAGATTATCAAGAAGGCCAACGAAGAGGGCCGCAGCGCGGCCGAGGTTGCCGCCGAGTACTCGCAGGCCTTCCTCGACGACATGCACGCCATGAACGTGCAGGACCCCGATGTGCGCCCCCGCGCCACCGAGGAGATCCCCGAGATGATCCAGCTCATCCAGGAGCTCATCGACGGCGGCCATGCATACGAGGTCGAAGGCGACGTCTACTTCAGCGTGCGCAGCTACGCCGATTACGGCGCGCTCTCGGGCCGCAACATCGACGAGATGGAAGGCGGCCATCGCGAGCTGCGCGCCGACGGCCAGGGCCTGGAGGACCGCAAGCGCGACCATCTCGATTTCGCGCTGTGGAAGGCCGCCAAGCCCGGCGAGCCTTCTTGGGAAAGCCCGTGGGGCCAGGGCCGTCCCGGCTGGCACATCGAGTGCTCGGCCATGTCGCGCAAGTACCTGGGTCTGCCCTTCGACATCCACGGCGGCGGTGCCGACCTGGTGTTCCCACATCATGAGAACGAGCGCGCCCAGTCCGAGGCCGCATGCGGCTGCACCTTCGCCAATCACTGGATGCACAGCGGCATGCTGCAGATCAACCACGAGAAGATGAGCAAGTCGCTGGGCAATTTCCTGCTGTTGCGCGACATCCTCAAGACCACGTCCCCCGATGTGCTGCGTTTCCTTATGCTGCAAACCCATTACCGCAGCCCGCTCGATTTCTCCGACGAGCGTCTTGACGAGGCTGCATCCGCGCTTTCCCGCATCGAGAACGCCGTGCGCAACCTTGATTGGCAGATGAAGAACGCCCAGGATGTGCCCAGCCCGCTTGATACCCAGGCCATCCTGAAGCAGACGAAGTCCACGCGCGTCGAGTTCGTCCTGGCCATGGACGACGACTTCAACGCTCCGCGCGCGCTGGGCGAGGTGTTCGACCTGGTCGGTTTCGCGAACACCCAGATCGCCGACAAGACGCTTTCGCTCTCCGATGTCCCCTCCGTGCGCGATCTGCGCGAGACCATCACCACGCTCATGCGCGTGTTCGGCGTGGAGGTTGCTCCTCAGGATTGGGAGGATGCGCAGGAAGATGCGTATCCGGCCGAGGTCGTCGACCTGGCGAAACAGGTTGCCGGCTACGAAGGCTCGGATGCTCATGAGGCTGTCGACGCCCTGCTCGATGCCCGCGCCACCGCGCGTGCCGAGAAGAACTGGGCTGTGGCCGATGCCGTGCGCGATGGCCTTACGGGGCTGGGCTTCACCATTGAGGACACCCCTCAGGGTGCTCGCGTCAGCTACGACCCTTCCGAGGTCAAGTAGGCTAAAACCGACGTTGCTGGCCGCTGTGCCGCTTCGTTCCCATTCTCAACCCTGCGGGCGTGGCCGAAAGGCCGCGCCCGGTCTGGCCTGATGCAAGATGCGTTTTACCGGGCCTAGGGCAAAGGGTGCCGGATTTGCCGTGCGGCGTCCGGTTGGATGGGTTCGAGGCCGCGCGGCGGCTTTCGTGTTTGTACTGGATCGATTACTACGAAGATTGCTACCGATGACTGACTTTTCAACAACCGAGCTCCTTGCGCCTGCGGGCGGCCGCAGCCAGCTGGAGGCCGCCGTCCGTTTCGGGGCGGATGCGGTGTATTTGGCCGCCGACAGGTTCGGCATGCGTCAACGTGCCGAGAACTTCACGCTTGACGATATCCCGTCCGCCGTCGCCTTCGCGCACGCGGCGGGCGTGAAGGTGTACGTGACGGTGAACACGCTTATGAACCAGGCGGATATCGCCGCCTTGCCGTCGTATCTGGAGGCCCTTGACGCCTCGCGCGCCGATGCGCTCATCGTCAGCGACCTCGGTGCGTTCTCTCTGGCGAAGCGCTATGCGCCGCATATGGAGCTGCATGTGAGCACGCAGGCTTCCGTGATGAATGCCGAAGCTGCGCGCACCTGGTACGATTTGGGCGTCTCGCGCGTGGTGGTCGCGCGCGAGATGAGCGTGGAGGACATCGCCGAGTTGCGCGCGCAGGCGCCGCGCGATCTTGAGATCGAGGCGTTCGTGCATGGCGCCATGTGCATGGCCTTCTCGGGGCGCTGCATGTTGTCGGCGGCCATGACGGGGCGCTCGGGCAACAAAGGCTATTGCGCGCAGCCGTGCCGATGGAGCTATGCGCTGGTGGAGGAGAAGCGCCCCGGCGCGTATTACCCTATCGAGGAGGATGTGCGCGGAACCTATGTCATGAACGCGCACGACCTGTGCATGATCGAGCATCTCGATGAGCTGGCGCAGGCTGGCGTCAGCTCATTCAAGATAGAGGGCCGCAATAAGCGTGCGTTCTATGTTGCCACGGTGGTGCATGCCTATCGGGCGGTCATGGACGGCGCCGACCCGTCCACGGTCATGTCCGACTTGCACGCCATTTCGCATCGCCCCTATGGCACCGGTTTCTATTTCGGTCAGCCAAGCCAACGCCAGGAGCGTGACGGTTATGACAAGGATTACCTGCATGCCGCTACGGTGACCGCATGCAGCCCCGAAGGGGAGGGCAGGTGGCGAATCGAGGCCACGTGCCACAACCGCTTCCGCGAAGGTGATGAGCTTGAGGCGCTTTCTCCGCGCAAGGCCATTGCGGCGGTGAACGTAAAGGGCCTCACCTGGCTGGTGCAGCCAAGCGAAGACCGTCCCAATCCGTCCCCTGAGCCGGTGCCGGTAGCCAATCGCACTATGGAAACCTATGCGTTCACCAGCGATATCTCCTTGCAGTCGGGCGATTTGCTGCGCATCCGCGTGGATTCCGCCCCTCAAGGCGCGCAGGAAGTGAGGGCATGAGCTGCTCCGAAACGGCATCCGCGGGGGATACGCCTAGCCGCGCTCGCGGCAATCTCATGATCTTGGTGCTGGCGCTTAGCTGCTTCGTGTTCGGGTGCGCCTACCAGTACATCTTGGGCGTGCCCGATCAGGTCGCGCAAATCGTGGGCATCGATCTTTCCCAGGTCAGCCTCATGATGGGCGTCTACGGCGTGTGCAACGCTATCGGCACGCCGCTTCTGGTCATGGCGCTCACCTCGCGCGGCCCGAAGACGTTGCTGCTGGTCAGCCTTGCCCTTATGGCGGTGGGCATGGCCATATGCGCCGCCACGCCCATCTATCCCGTCATTTTGACGGGTCGCGCCGTCATGGGCGTGGGCAACGGCACCTTCGCGGCAACTGCCTACATCGCGGCAAGCCGCATCGCCGGCCCCTCGCGCGCCGCATCGGCCATGTCGAACGTGGCGCTGGGCTTCAGCGCTTCGTTCGTATTCGCGCTTCCCGCTGCGCGCATGCTGCGCAACGTCATCACCTGGCAGCAGGCGTATTGGGCGCTCGTCGTCGCAGCGTGCATCGCGTTCGCGGTCATCGCGCTCATCGTTCGCGTACCTGAAGCGCCGAGCAGTTCGTCGACAGGTCAGGGTCATCGCAGCGCCGATGCGCTGCGCGTGTTCCGCAACCCCTGCGTGGTGCTGCCGCTGATCTGCACGGTGCTCATGTTCGTGGGGTACGCCTCCATGAACACCTACATCACGCCGTTCATGGAAAGCGTGCTTCCCCAGCCGGAGTGGGTAAGCGGTTCCCTGTTCGCGTTCGGGCTGATGAGCATGATCGGCTCGAAGGCAAGCGGCTGGGCCGCCGATCGCTTCGGCTCGGCTTCGGCGGTCATCGGTTGCGTGGCGCTTCAGGCGGCAACGCTGGTGGGCCTAGGGCTTGCAACGGGATCGTGGCCTGCGGCCCTGGCGGCGGCGTGTCTGTGGACGGGCATATCTTGGGGATTCTTACCGGCGCAGAATTCGTTCATCATGCTCAACGCGGGTGATGAGGCGGCGTTTGCCGTCAGCTTGTCGAACTCCTCGTTGCAGCTCGGCAGCGCGCTCGGGTCGTTCGCCGCGGGCGTGTTCATCACCTGTATGCCGCTTTTGGCGATGCCGTTCGTCTCCGCCGCCTTCACCGCCTGCGCGGTCGCCGCGGAAATCGCGGCGTTGCGTTTGTCTCGTAGGCCGCGTCGCGCGCAGTAAGACGAAGGATTCCGCTGTTTTCGGCTTTGCCGCATCCATCTGGCGGTTGAGCGCGTAAAGGGCGCGCACGGTAAAGCCGATTGCTTGGCTTGGGCGATTCCTTTGTCCGTTCGGCGGTTTGATGCGCAAGGGGCATGCGCGGCGGTATACTATATGCTCAACAGATTCGATGCAGGGGTGCCCGGCGGCAACGTCGGCGCTGAGAGGGCGCAAGCCTAACCCTTTGAACCTGTCCAGGTAACGCTGGCGTAGGGAGCATCTCTCGTGCACGGACGAGGGCGCCATCTTCTACGGTAGCGTCCTCGTTTTTCGTTGCAAAGGAGAGAATATGATCGAACAAAACCAGCTCGAGGCATCCATCGCGAAGGCCGCCGCCGACGTGCGCGCCAACAATCCCCTGGCCGGGTCCATCACCAACACCGTCACCATTGATTTCGTGGCCAATGCCCAGCTTGCCGTGGGCGGTTCGGCGGCCATGGTTTACCTGCCCGACGAAGGCGAGACTCTGGTTGCCGCAGGCGGCGCCGTGTACCTGAACATGGGCACGTTGTTCCCCGTTTACGAGCAAACCATCCCGCGCACGGCGGCAGCGGCCCAGGCTGCTGGCAAGCCGTGGGTGCTCGATCCGGTGGGAATCGGCATCGGCAGCCTGCGCACCAAGCTGCTGTCCGAGCTCAAGCAGTATAAGCCCGCCATCGTGCGCGGTAACGCTTCTGAGATCATCGCGCTTGCCGGCCTATGGGGCCTTGAGGGCACGGCCGACGACCTTTCGCGCGCCCGCGGCGTCGACACCGCCGATACGGTGGAGGCTGCACGCGCGGCTGCTATCGCGCTGGCTCGCTATACGGAAGGCGCCGTCGTCATCTCCGGCGAGTCCGACCTGGTCACCGATGGGCATTCGGTCGTCATCAGCCATGGCGGCAGCGCGCTTATGGGCAAGGTCACCGGCTTCGGCTGCTCGCAGGGCGGTGTGCTTGCCGTGTACGCAACGCAAACCGATCCGTTCACGGCTGCCGTCGCTGCGGTGAACCACTACAATCTGGCGGGCGTTGCAGCTGCTGCCGCCGCCGAAGCTCCGGCAAGCTTCAAGGTCGCCTTCGTCGACGAGCTGTTCCGCGCAACCCCCGAGGCGGTTGCCGGCAACCCCATCGAGATCCAGGAGGCGTAGCATCGTGAACACGCTGGTGGCCGTGGCCATCGCCCCGTTCGGCGTGGGCGATGAGCTTGCACCCGAGGTGGCCGAGGTGGTTCGCGTCATCCGCGAATCGGGCCTGCCCAACAAGACCTACTCGATGTTCACCGAGATCGAAGGCGAATGGGATGAGGTCATGGCCGTGGTTCGCGACGCCACGTTCGTCTTGGCGCAGAAGGGCATCCGTACCGAGGTTATCCTTAAGGCCGACGTGCGCCCCGGGTTCGAGAACATGATGGAGCAGAAGGTTCGAAGCGTCGATGCCATCCTGGAAGGCGACGTTGCCGATGGAAGCGCCGAAAAGGGGGAGTAGCATGAGCATGCGAGACAATCTGGATATCTCCGCATATCTGGTTCTGGGACCGGAAAACACCTTGGGCCGATCCGTTGCCGACGTGGTCGCCCAGGCCATCGCGGCAGGGTTCACCTGCGTGCAGGTCCGCTCGAAGGAGTGCTCGGCTCGCGAGCTGATCTCCTGCACGGCCCAGGCATCCGAGGTTATACGGCAGGCCGGCGCGCAAGACCGCGTGGCGCTGCTCATCGACGACCGTCTGGACGCGGTGTATGCCGCCCGTCAGCAGGGAGTGAAGGTGGATGGCGTGCATGTGGGCCAGACCGACATCCCCGTCGAGGCGTGCCGCGCCCTGCTCGGTCCCGATGCGGTGGTGGGCCTTTCCGCACGCGCCGACGAGATGCTCGAGTACGTGAAAACCGCCGATATGTCGCTGGTCGATTATCTGGGCGTCGGTCCGCTGCATGAGACGCCAACGAAAACCGATTGCGGTTTAGCGGCCGATGGTACCATCATCACGAAAAGCCTGGAAGACCTGGCGGCGCTTCACCAGGCAAGCCCCGTTCCCATCGTGGTTGGCGGGGGAGTGAAGGTGGCCGATATCCCCGCCGTCGCCCAAACCGGCGTCGACGGCTTCTTCGTGGTGTCCGCGGTTTGCGCCGCGCCCGATCCGCATGCAGCTGCCCAAGAGCTCGTGCGGGCATGGAACGCTGCGAAGCAAGCTGGCTAACGCAAACGGAAGCAAACGCAATTAAGGCCCGCTCGATCGAGCGGGCCTTACCTATTTATATATCGGTCGCGAAAAGATTCTAGACACGATTCAATGCCGAGCATGCTTGCAAGGGAGAATCAACGAAGGCAAGAGAAGCTTGCCTTCGCCTTAACGCATTTGCGCTCGCGGCGTGTATCCATTCGGGCTAAAACAAGTTGGCGCATCATCGTTACAGCATCGTGGCGATTTTGCTCGAATGGCGCACCTGATCGGCGTATCCGGCTTAATCCTGCAGCAGTTTCTCCGCGTACGCTAGCTTCACGCAGCAAACGAACACGTCAAGCGCCGCATCCAATTCCTCAACGGGCGGCAGGCTGGGGGCGATGCGGATGTTGCTATCGGCCGGGTCTTGCTTGTACGGCCAGGTGGCGCCCGCGCCCGTCATGGTAACGCCGGCGTTCTTGGCAAGTTCCACGATCCTCTTCGCGCATCCGGCAGGGGCGTCGAACGAGACGAAGTACCCGCCGCGCGGCTTGCTCCAGCTGCAACCGCCGATTTCACCCAAGCCCTCGGACAGCTTGCGGTCCACCAGCTCGAACTTGGGGCGCAGGATGGCGGCATGCTTCGCCATGTGCTCAGCTAAGCCCTTCCCGTCGTGCAAGAACCTCACGTGACGCAGCTGATTGAGTTTGTCGTGGCCGATGATCTGCGGGCTCATATGCGCCTTCATGTCCGCGATGTTGGCTCTGCTTGCCGCCATCGCCGAAATGCCCGCGCCGGGGAAGGTGACCTTGCTGGTGGAGGCGAACTTGAAGCAGCGGTCGGGGTTTCCGGCATCATCGCAGGCGCGGCGGATGTCGAGCAGCTGATCTTGCAGAGCTGCATCGTCGTTCAGATGATGGATCCCGTACGCGTTATCCCAGAAGATACGGAAATCATCGGCTGCGCAAGGCATGGCGGCCAAGCGGCGTACAACCTCGTCGGAATAGGTGGCGCCGCTGGGATTCGAGTACTTCGGCACGCACCAGATGCCCTTGATAGAGGCGTCTTCGGCCACCAGGCGCTCCACCTCGTCCATGTCCGGACCGTCTTCGTTCATGGCGACGGGGATCATCTTGATGCCGAACGCCTCGGTCACCCCGAAGTGCCTATCGTAACCCGGGCAAGGACACAGCCATTTCGCCTCGTCAAGCTTGCACCAAGGCGTATGGCCCAACGTGCCGAACATCCAGCAGCGCGCCATGGTGTCGTACATGATGTTCAAGCTGGAGTTGCCGAACACCATCACATGCTCAGCGTCGTCGTCGAGCATGACGGCCATAAGGCGCTTCGCCTCGGGAATGCCGTCGAGCACGCCGTAGTTTCGGCAGTCCGTGCCGTCCTCGGCCGTGCAGTCGTCGACATCGGCGATGCAGGCGAGCATGGGCATGCTCAGGTCAAGCTGTGCGCGGGAGGGTTTGCCGCGCGCCATGTTCAGAGCTAGCCCCTTTGCCTTGAAAGACTCGTATTCGCGGGTGAGCTCATCGTGCGTTGATTCCAACGCTTCTCGGGCAAGCTCTGCGTAAACTGGCATCGTGGTGCATCCTTTCGCCGTTTGCGGGGTAGGAACAATCGAAAACACCTACCTGAGGTAGGCAAAGTCAAGTATAATCCCAGCGTCAATGCAAACAATCGACTGGTCGTTAAATGCGTCCGTTTCCCGTATTTCGGCGATGCCGGCTGGAGGGCCGTGCGGTTTGTCGGGGGGAGCGGGCCTTGAAAACGGCATAAGGGGCGGGCACAGATTATGGGATCGAATGATTTGCTGGTCGTTTTGGCCATGGTTATCTACTTCGTCGTGGTGCTGGCGGTAGGCTTCTCCTACGCCAAGCGCTCGAATTCCTCTACCGACGAGTACTTTATCGGCGGCCGAAAGGTGGGCCCGTGGTTCACGGCGCTGTCCGCCGAGGCATCCGACATGTCGGGCTATCTGCTCATGGGCATCCCCGGCCTTGCTTACTTCTTTGGTGCATCCGAGGCCATGTGGACTTGCATCGGCCTTGCGATCGGCACGTATTTGAACTGGCTGTTCGTGGCTAAGCGTTTGCGTCAGTACTCCGAGCGCGTGCACGCCATCACCATCCCGGCCTTCTTCTCCAATCGCTTCCATGATAAGAAGAACATCTTGTCAACGGTGGCCGCGGTGATCATCTTGCTGTTCTTCTGCGTGTACACGGGTAGCTGCTTTGTCACCTGCGGCAAGCTGTTCCACACGCTGTTCGGCATCGATTACGCTGCCATGATGATCTTCGGCGCCGTGGTGGTGTTCGCTTACACGCTGGTGGGCGGCTATCTTTCGGTTGTGGCAACCGACTTCATCCAGGGCTGCCTGATGTTCTTCGCCCTGGCCGTCGTGCTCATCGGCTCCATCGCCTCCGTCGGCGGCGTCGATACCACGGTGGCTTTCCTGCAGAACATTCCCGGTTTCTTGAACGGCGGTCAGCTCACCACGCCCATCATGGATGCGAATACGGGTTTGCAGGCGGTCCAGGGCGATCAGCCGTTGTTCGGCGAGCCTACCGAGTACGGTCTTCTCACCATCATCTCCACCTTGGCTTGGGGTCTTGGCTACTTCGGCATGCCGCAGGTGCTCGTGCGCTTCCTGGGCATCCGCTCCGCTGAGGAGGTTCGCCAGTCGCGCATCATCGCCGTGGTGTGGGTCGTTATCTCCATGGTGTGCGCCCTGTGCATCGGCTTTATCGGCCGAGCCATGCTGCCTACGTATTTCGGCACCAATGCGGCCGCTGAGAACATCTTCATCGTCATCGCTCAGATGATCCTGCCCGCCTTCATGTGCGGCGTGGTGGTATCCGGCATCCTGGCGGCTTCCATGTCCTCGGCTTCGTCGTATCTGCTCATCACCGGTTCGTCTGTGGCGGAGAACATCTTCCGCGGCATCATCAAGCGCGATGCTACCGATCGCCAGGTCATGATCGTTTCCCGTATCACGCTGGCGGTGGTCATGATCATCGGCATCGTCATCGCCTTAGACGAGAATTCCGTCATTTTCCGCGTCGTCTCTTACGCGTGGGCCGGTCTTGGCGCCTCGTTCGGTCCGTTGGTGCTGTGCAGCCTGTATTGGCGTCGCACGAACCTGCCCGGTGCCCTTGCGGGCATGCTCGGCGGTGCTGTCACGGTGGTGGTTTGGCACAACTTCATCAAGCCGCTCGGCGGCGTCTTCGGCATCTACGAGCTTCTGCCGGCCTTCATCGTCTCGCTCGTGTGCATCTTCGTGGTGTCGAAGCTTACGGCAGAGCCCTCGCAGGAGATCTACGATGAGTTCGACCACTACATCGAGGCTCGCATGGATGAAGACGTGAATCCTGCGGCCGCATAGCAACTGCGATACATATATAGGTGTTTCAACGGGGAAGGGACCTCGGGTTTCCTTCCCCGTTTCACGTTTGGGGAGGTTTGCGTAAAAGCATACGCATGAACTGGTTTTATGAACGCAAGCACACAAGCGTTTTTCCTGCAACCGTTCTCCGTGCTATCATATGCGATGCTATTGCCCGTAATCACAGTACCTAAGCTCAATCTAGGAGGTTCTTGGATGAGCCAATCTATAATCGATCTCAGCAGGCGAGCATTCATCGGCGGCGCAGCAGCGTTTGGCGCCACGTCGCTTATCATCCCCGAGTTCGCGTTTGCTGAAACGGCCGCTGAAAAGCAGGCCGAGGCGGATGCCGTTCGCAACCAGCTGGTCGGCTTGCAGGCCGATCTGGAAACCGCCGGCGAAAACTACTATGCAGCTCTTGATGAGCAGGAGAGCGCCCAGCGCTCCATGGAGGAGCAGCAGGTAAAGATCGACGAGACCACCGAGGAAATCGAAGGTCTGCAAGATCGTCTGAGCACGCGCGCCCGCAGCATGTACCGCTCCGGCTCCACCACGTTCATCGACTTTCTGCTCGGTGCCTCCTCTTTCGCCGAGTTTACTCAGAATTGGGAGCTGCTGAACCAGATCAACGCTAACGACGCCGATTTGGTCGACCAGACCAAGGCCGCTCGTGAGCAGCTTCAGGCAGCTAAAGACGAGTTTGCCCGTCAGGAGCAGATCGCTGCACAGAAGGCCGCGGAATGCAAGCAGATCCACGATGAGGTTCAGGTCAAGGTGCAAAACGCCACCGACCTCATGAACTCCCTTGACGAAGAGGCACGTGCCCTTCTTGAGCAAGAGCAGGCTGCGGCCGCTGCTGCGGCGGCAGCCCAGGCACAGGCCGAGGCCGAGGCTGCAGCTGCAGCTGCCGGCGGTAACGGCGGCGGAAACGACGGCGGCTACCAGGGCGGCGGAAGCAACGATAGCGGCTACCAGGGCGGCGATACCGGTGGAAGCACCGGCGGCGGCAGCAGCTGGGGCGGCGGTGGAAGCAGTAGCGGTGGGAGCACCATCGTCTATCCCAGCGGCGGCTCCGTGGGAGACAACAGCGCTGCGTATTCCTACGCTTGCTCGCGTATCGGCTGCCCGTACGTATGGGGCGCTGAGGGACCTGATTCGTTCGACTGCTCCGGTCTGGTCACGTGGGCCTATCGTCAGCTTGGTATCGAACTGCCGCATCAAAGCGAGTCTCAGAAGGCCTGCGCTTCTCGCATGGTGTCAGTCAGCGAGGCTCGTCCGGGCGACGTTCTGTGGCGTTACGGCCACGTGGGAATCGCTGGCGGCTACGGTGGAACGCCGTACGTGCATGCTCCTACCTTTGGGGCGTCTGTGCGTAATACCGACTCGCTTTCGTGGTCGAACTTCACGCACGCGTTACAGTTCTAGATGGCATAGACTCTAGAAGACATAGCCTGATTAGCATGTAATCGGGGGGAAGGCATACGGGCCTTCCCCCCGATTTGTTTTCAGAACGCATGATCAATGGACAATGCGCAATGCCTTAAGTGGGAAGTAATGGCTCCAAAGGTTGCGGAGCTTTCATTACGGACAACGTAACGGATGATAGGGCAGAGAACGGGCTTTGCTCAAATGATGCCAACGCCGCTATGGCATAAAGCTGAACAGGGAAAACAATCCCTGCCTTACGAAGGGGGAGGCTCAGCGCACGTAAGAGAAGCTCCATCTTTCAAAAAAAGTTGAAAAAAGGGGTTGCCACAACGTCCACTATCCCGTAATATACTACCTCGCTTGCGGAGCTCAGGACAGCGAGCTTCGAAGTGGAACGCCTGCTGGAAAGCCGAACAGCTTACAGCAACGGGTGATAAGGATTCAAAACTTTGTGAAGGTTTGAAGAGGATACACCCGGGGCCGTGTAAAGGGTTGACACGGTTTCTCAGCTAGCGTATGATTCCACTGCTCGCGCGTTCGGGTTCTCACCGATCCGCAAGCAGGCAGCTTGATAAATGCACATGAATTAAGCAGCGAAACATGGGCGTGTGCCCGAGTGGTTAAAGGGGACGGGCTGTAAACCCGTTGACTCTGTCTACCTAGGTTCGAATCCTAGCGCGCCCACCATGATTGCCTGTTTAGCTCAGTCGGTAGAGCACTTCGTTGGTAACGAAGAGGTCACCAGTTCGAATCTGGTAGCAGGCACCAGTCTTTTACGGCGGTGTAGCTCAGTTGGTTAGAGCACACGGTTCATACCCGTGGCGTCACTGGTTCGAATCCAGTCACCGCTACCATAGGTAACACGGTGGCTTCTCAATAGTATGTTGAGAGGCCACTATGGTATAAAGGCAAAGTCCCGTCCGGGGACGACCTGTTTAGAGGAGGGCTTTATGGCCAAAGAGAAGTTTGAGCGCACTAAGCCGCATGTTAACATCGGCACCATTGGTCACGTCGACCACGGCAAGACCACGCTGACCGCCGCCATCACCAAGGTTCTCTCCGAGACCGAGGGCTGCAAGGCTGACTTCACTGCGTTCGAGAACATCGACAAGGCTCCCGAGGAGCGCGAGCGCGGCATTACGATCTCCGTCTCCCACGTCGAGTACGAGACTGCTGCCCGTCACTACGCTCACGTTGACTGCCCGGGCCACGCTGACTACGTCAAGAACATGATCTCCGGTGCTGCTCAGATGGACGGCGCTATCCTGGTCATCGCCGCTACCGACGGCCCCATGGCTCAGACCCGCGAGCACATCCTGCTCGCCCGTCAGGTCGGCGTTCCCTACATCGTCGTGTTCCTGAACAAGTGCGACATGGTCGACGACGAGGAGCTCATCGAGCTCGTCGAGATGGAGACCCGCGAGCTGCTGACCGAGTACGAGTTCCCCGGAGACGACATCCCGGTCATCCGCGGTTCTGCACTGAAGGCCCTGGAGGGCGACAAGGAGTGGCAGGACAAGGTCTGGGAGCTCATGGACGCTGTTGACTCCTACATCCCCACCCCGGAGCGCGACGTTGACAAGCCGTTCCTGATGGCTGTCGAGGACACCATGACCATCACCGGCCGTGGTACCGTTGCTACCGGTCGTGTCGAGCGTGGCGTTCTGCATGTGAACGACCCGCTGGAGATCGTTGGTATCAAGGAGACCCAGAACACGGTCTGCACCGGCATCGAGATGTTCCGCAAGTTGCTGGACGAGGCTCAGGCTGGCGACAACATCGGCTGCCTGCTGCGTGGCATCAAGCGCGAGGACATCGAGCGTGGCCAGGTTCTCTGCAAGCCTGGTAGCGTTACCCCGCACCAGAAGTTCGAGGGCCAGGTCTACATCCTGACCAAGGAAGAGGGCGGCCGTCACACCCCGTTCTTCGATGGCTATCGTCCGCAGTTCTACTTCCGCACCACCGACATCACTGGTGTTGCTCACCTGCCCGAGGGCACCGAGATGGTTATGCCTGGCGACAACGTGACCATCACTGCTGAGCTGATTCACCCGGTGGCAATGGAGGAAGGTCTCCGCTTCGCTATCCGCGAGGGTGGCCGCACCGTTGGTTCTGGTCGAGTGACCAAGATCATCGCTTAGTTTTTAGCTGCAGCTATTAAAGGGCCCGCTTTCGGGCGGGCCCTTTCCAAAGGTTCATGTGTATGCGTTCAAGCTTGTTTGAATACGGCTTATAAGGAGAGTTCATGCGCACGATGGTTACCTTGGCGTGTACGGAGTGCAAGCGCCGTAACTACACGACCAAGAAGAACAAGCAGAACAACCCTGATCGTATCGAGTTGAAGAAGTACTGCAAGTGGTGTCAGAAGCACACCCTGCATAAGGAAACCCGATAGTTTTCAGAGGTTAGCACGGGCATAGGCCAGTAGCTCCAATTGGTAGAGCGGCGGTCTCCAAAACCGCATGTTGGGGGTTCGAGTCCCTCCTGGCCTGCCAGCTCGAATAGCGAGCAGCTTGTAGTCAGGTTGCTAAATTGATCAGCAGCTTGACGCCAGGCTGCTTGTTTGGCGTTTAGAGGTAAAACGATCCCTAAAGGAATCAGATGGCTAAGAAATCTAAAACTCAGCGTGCGAAGGCTTCGGCTGCTCGCGCCGCTCGCAAGGAAGCTCGTCAGGCCGAGGCGGCAGCTGAGGCGTTGAAGCAAGCTCAGGGCGAAAGCGCTGATACCGAGGCTCCTAAGAAGAAGCTCTTCGGTAAATCCTCTCAAGCCGATGGTTCCGAGAAAGATGCCAAGCAGGGTAAGGCTGTGGAAAAGAAGGCCGAGAAGAAGGCCTCTAAGCCTAAGAAGAAGCGTTTTCAGTTCCTTAAGGACGTCAAAGCTGAGATGAAGCGCGTCACCTGGCCTAGTCGCCAGGATGTTCTGCGCTGGAGCGTTGTCGTTGTTGCCGCGCTCCTCTTCTTCGGTATTTACGTTGCTGTTCTTGACAATGGCATTATCACACCGCTGTTGTTTTTGATTTCCGGATTGGGGGCATAAGGCATGTCGAAGAAATGGTATGTGCTTCACACCTACTCCGGCTATGAGAACAAGGTGAAGACCAACCTCGAAACTCGTATTGAAACCATGGGTCTCGAGAATAACGTCTTCGCGATCGAGATTCCTACCGAGACCGTTACCGAAATCAAAGAGGGCGGTCGTCGCAAGGAAAGCGAAAAGAAGGTTTTCCCGGGCTATGTTTTGGTTCGCATGGAGCTTGACGATCGCAGCTGGGCTGCCGTTCGCAATACTCCTGGCGTTACCGGCTTTGTCGGCGCTGATAGCAAGCCTGCGCCGCTTACTCGTGATGAGTACAACAAGATCATGAAGCGTACCAGCCACGAAGCCCCCAAGAAGACCTCCACTAATCTTGAAGCAGGGCAGGCTGTCAAGGTTGTTTCCGGTCCTTTGGCTGAGTTCGATGGCGTTGTTTCCGAGGTTATGCCCGACGCCGGCAAGGTCAAGGTCATGGTTTCGATCTTCGGTCGTGAAACCCCGGTGGAGCTTTCGTTCGATCAGGTTTCCTGCATATAGAATGGTCTCTGCAGTTTTAAGGCGTGCCCGCGTGGACCGGGGCTTCTCATTCCTTAGACTGTGAAGATATATAGTGCAAAAGCATTTTGAAAGGTAATTAGAATGGCTGAGAAGAAAGTTACCGGCTTCGTTAAGCTGCAGATTCCTGCTGGCGCCGCGAATCCGGCCCCGCCCGTCGGCCCGGCTCTGGGTGCTCAGGGTGTCAACATCATGCAGTTCTGCCAGGCGTTCAACGCTCAGACGCAGGAGCAGAAGGGCACCATCATCCCTGTCGAGATCACGGTGTACGAGGACAAGTCCTTCACCTTTATCTGCAAGACCCCGCCGGCGGCCGTGCTGATCAAGGAGAAGCTGGGCCTGAAGTCCGCTTCCGGCATCCCGCAGCTGAAATTCGTGGGCACCCTTACCCAGGATCAGCTCCGCGAGATCGCTGAGATCAAGCTCCCCGACCTGAACGCTAACGACATCGATGCTGCTATGCGCATTGTTGCTGGCACCGCTCGTTCCATGGGTGTTCGCGTTGAGGGCGTCGAGATGAAGAAGACCTACGTGCCTTCTAAGAAGCTGGCCGCTATCCTCAGGGGCGAGGCTTAAGAATTTCGCATCTTTAGATGCATTTGATTTTGGACAGTGGAAGGGCTTTGCGTTAGAAGCCGCATAAGCTCGCTACGAACCACGAAAGGAACTATCATGGCAAAGCATTCCAAGGCTTACCGCGCTGCCGTCGAGAAGATCGGCGATGCCACCTACGCTCCGCTTGAGGCGTTCGCAATGGTGAAGGAAGTCGCCACCACCAAGTTCGACCAGACCATCGAGGCACACTTCCGCCTGGGTATCGACACCCGTCAGGCTGATCAGCAGCTGCGTGGTACGGTCTCCCTGCCCAACGGCTCTGGTAAGACCGTCCGTGTTGCTGTCTTCGCCGAGGGTGCTGCTGCAGACGCTGCTCGCGAGGCTGGCGCTGACATCGTCGGTACCGATGAGCTGACCGCTCAGATTCAGGCTGGCGAGTTCAACTTCGACGCTGCTGTTGCTACCCCTGATCAGATGGGCAAGGTTGGCCGTCTGGGCAAGATCCTCGGTCCCCGTGGTCTGATGCCGAACCCGAAGCTCGGCACCGTTACCCCGAACGTTGCTCAGGCTATCAAGGAACTCAAGGGCGGTCGTGTGGAGTATCGTGCTGACCGTTACGGCATTGCTCATGTCATCATCGGCAAGGCCAGCTTCACCCCTGAGCAGCTCGCTGAGAACTATGGTGCTGTCTACGACGAGATCCTGCGCATGAAGCCTGCTGCTGCCAAGGGCAAGTACGTCAAGTCCGTCAGCGTTTCCGGCACCATGACCCCGGGCGTTGCTGTTGACTCTTCCGTGAACAAGAACTACACGGTTGCTGCTGAATAAGCATCTCAGCCATTTCAGCTTTTAAGGAGCGGTCCTTCGGGGCCGCTCCTTTTGTATACGTTGGCGGCTCTATTAGCATGTATGGATGCGGCTTGTTGAATGGCCACTGATTGCAGAATGGGTATTACTCCTTGTCGTCGCCATTTTGCTCATCTTTGCTTGTTGGAACGCCATGACGAGAGTGCTCTTGCATCTGACAAAGTGCGAGTTTGGTACCATTGTCTTGATTGCAGATTGCAGATTGCAGATTGCAGATTGCAGATTGCAGATTGCAGATTGCAGTTGTTAAAGCTATTGGGTTAGGAGCATGGGTTATGTCGGTTATCTTGAAGTCTCCGGGTGAGATTGAGGCCATGAAGGCTGCAGGGCAGCTTTCCGCCGAGGTGTTGCGCAAGGTGGGGGAGTTGGTAAAGCCCGGTGTCTCTACTTTGGAGCTTGATGAGTTCGCCGAAACCTATATCCGTGAGCACGGTGGCATCCCGGCATTTAAAGGTTATGGCGGATTCCCGGGGACCATCTGCGCATCAGTGAACGAGCAGATCGTTCATGGCATTCCTTCGAAAAACGTCGTACTTCGGGACGGCGATATCCTCAGCGTTGATACCGGTGCCACGGTTGACGGTTGGGTGGGGGATAACGCCTGGACCTTTGCCGTAGGGAAGATCTCCGAGCAAAAACGAAAGCTCCTTAAGGTTACTGAGGAATGCATGTGGGCAGGTTTGGATTGTGCTGTTGCTGGTAACCATTTAGGCGATATCGGCCACGCTGTGCAATCGATTGCCGAGAATGCTGGTTTCGGCGTAGTTCGTGAATATGTTGGCCACGGTGTTGGCAGAAACATGCACGAAGAGCCCAACGTTCCCAACTTTGGGCATAGGCATTTTGGTTTGAAGCTGCAGGTTGGCATGGTGCTGGCTATTGAGCCGATGATTAATATGGGTACCCGAAAGGTGCTTCAGGGCAATGATGGGTGGCTGGTGAGCACGCGCGATGGAAAGCCGAGTGCCCACTTCGAGAAGATGGTCGCCATCACCGAATCCGGCCCCGTGATTCTCACCACCGAACCGGACCATAGGCGTCCTCTGTAAAAAGGCGAGCACTCGCTCGCGAATCATTGCTGTGGGTTGTGAAGCGTCAGGCAAGACACTGGTACGGCAGACGTGTCGTGCCGATGGGAGCTTAGGTAACAGCGATCCCGCAGTATGCATAGTAAAGGGGTGCAGCGTGTATATGCGCTGCACCCCTTAGCTTTACGGGAGAACAATTGGCAAGGGGCTTCTACTTCAGCTGCTTTCCGTTTGTGTCCCAGTAGAAGCGCTTGAACTTGCGGATCTGGTTCAGGTGCATGATCTTCGCCCACATGTTGTGCTTGAAGGAGTCGGGTGCGTAGTGAAGCGGGTAGGGGTCGTCGGTGGCCCTCAAAGCCTTCAGGGCCTGAGCAAGGCGCTCCTGGTTGTCCATGCTGCGCTTGAGCACATAGGCGGGTACGCAGCAGTATAAGAACGGGTTATAGGCCTCGTGATACTCCACCGGCTGGCCCATGACGAACTCGCGCACGATCAACTCGACGAAGTTCTGTCCGCCAAGGCTCATGTAGTAGGTGTTGCGCCCGCAGCGCGTGTTCACCTCGAAGAAGCGGAAGCTGCCGTCGCGGCTGTCGTACTTGATGTCGAAGTTGGCGAAGCCGCGATAGCCCACATGCGACAGGAAGCGCTTGGCGCACGAAATGATGGCCTCCTCGCGCTCACCCATGATGCACAGCGGGTTGCCAAGCGCGGTGGGGTCGTGGTCCTGCAGGCAGACCACACCGCCTGCCACTACGCGCATGTCGCCGGAAGCGTCCGAGAACGTGGTAAGCGTGCGGATGGCGTCGTCGCCGCCGGGGATGAAGTCCTGCAGCACCAGCAGGTTGTTGTAGTCCGACGTGCGGATGCTGTGCCAAACCTGCGCAAGCTCTTCGGGGCTTTCGATCTCGTAGATCTTTCGCCAGCCTTCGATGGTGGGCTCGGCGTCTTGGAACTGGGCCGAGTTTGATGGCTTGGCGATAAGCGGGTAGGGGAACTCGTTAACGGGCAGATCATCGGGGCCGTTGCCGCAGTCGAAGTACCAGGTTTTCGGGAACGGGATGTCGAGCTCCTCGCAGATCTCGTAGAAGCGGCGCTTCTGCGTGATGTCGTCAAGCAGGGGGAAATCGATGTAGGGAACCACGAAGCCAAGGTCTTGCAGACGCTGCTTGCCTTGCGAGAGCATGCGGGCATGGCAGTCGTCGCAGCCAAGGATGAGCAGCGTCTTCTCCGGATGCGCGCCGTGGACCTCCTTCGCGATGCGCTCGAGTGCGTTGTAAAGGCCCTCTTGCTCGTGGATATGCGGCTCCAGACGATAGTCGGTGAAGCGGCTTTCGGAGAGCATCTTGATGTTTTGCGTGGCGAGCACGATGGTGCTTTCGATACCGAAGGCGCGATGCAGTTCGCGCACGTAGCTGTAGGCAAGGATATCGCCGCCTACCACCACCGGTTGCAGCAGGCGCGCAACATCTTCGGTGCAGGTGATAGGTGCGGGATCGACGTTTGCGGTCATGAAATCTCCTTTGAGACCCGATAACGTATGCAGCCTTGCATTATCGCACACGCCGGCAGCCGCGCGTAGGCGTGACGCGCGTTTCGTGGAAAGTGCCCATAGGGCGGGCCGGTGGCGTATGATGGGCGAATGCAAAACGCCGGTCGGCGAACCTGTAAGAGAAGGAGCTTTCCAAAGCATGTGCGGATTCGTGGGATTCACCGCCGTTGATTTCGATGAGGGCGTCAATCGCGCCATCGTCAAGGACATGGCGGATCGCATTATCCATCGCGGCCCTGATGATGAGGGCTTTTTCGTAAACGATGATGTGGCGATGGGCTTTCGCCGCCTGTCCATCATCGACCTTGAGGGCAGCCACCAGCCCATGCAGAACGCCGATGGCAGCGTGACCGTCACGTTCAACGGCGAGATCTACAACTTCCAGGAGCTGCGCGCCGAGCTTGAGGGCATGGGCTACCAGTTCAAGACCAACGGCGACACCGAGACCATCGTGCATGGTTACGAGGCCTGGGGTACGGGCGTGTTCGAGCGCCTGCGCGGCATGTTCGCCATCGCCATCTGGGATGCCAAGGAAAAGCAGCTGGTGCTGGCGCGCGATATCTTCGGCATCAAGCCGCTGTACTACCAGCATGAGGGCCGCCGTCTGATTTGGGGCAGCGAAATCAAGTCCTTTCTGGCGCACCCGCGTTTCAAGAAGGAGCTGAACCGCGAGGCCCTTCCGCAGTACCTGTGCTTCGAGTACATGAACGACTCGCAGACCATGTTCAGGGACGTTCATAAGATGACGCCCGGTCATTTCATGGTGCTCAAGGATGGCAAGGCCACCATCGAGTGCTTCTATAAGATCACCTACAAGATCGACCGTTCCAAGGGCCTTGAGGAATGGGCCGACATCATCAAGGACACGTTCGACGAGAGCGTGCGTGCCCATGAGATCGCCGACGTGGAAATCGGCAGCTTCCTGTCCGGCGGCATCGACAGCTCGCTGGCCGCGTACTGCATGGGCCAGCATCACGACGAGGGTGTGAAGACGTTCTCCGTGGGCTACGACATCACCGGCAGCGAGGAGCAGCGCGACAAGGCGGAGAACGCCGGCTTCAAGATCAAGCTGGACGAGCTGAAGGACGCGCGCGAGTTCGCCGAGTGGGCGGGGCTTTCCAACAAGGACGTGCAGGTTACTGCCAAGGAGTTCTTGGATATCGTTCCCACCGAGCAGTATCACATGGACGAGCCGCTCGGCGCGCCGTCGGCCATCCCGCTGTACTTCGTCAGCCAGCTTGCCTCCAAAGAGGTCAAGGTGGTGCAGTCCGGCGAGGGCGCCGACGAGTTGTTCGGCGGCTACTGGATCTACCACGACCAGTACGAGTTCTCCAAGTACTTCAAGGTGCCCCGTGCGCTGCGCGCGGCCGGCGGCGCGGTTGCTCAGAAGCTGCCGCCGTTCCACGGGCGTCACTTCGCCATGCGCGGTTCGGGCGGCCCGGAGAAAAGCTATCAGCGCGCGTGCATGAACTACATGTGGGACGAGGTCCCCAACGTGCTGAAGGGTTACAACGGCCCGTGCAAGCCGTGGGAATGGTGCAAGCCGCACTTCGACGAGGCTGCGGTGCAGACGGGCGGCGGCGACGTCATCACGCAGACGCAGTACGTGGACATGGTATCCTACATGCCCTACGACATCTGCCTGAAGGCCGACCGCATGTCCATGGCGCACTCCCTTGAGCTGCGCGTTCCCTTCCTGGACAAGAAGGTGCTCGATGTGGCGCTGCAGCTGCCCACCGACTGCCGCGTCACCGACGAGCATTCGAAGTACGCGCTGCGCCGTGCGGCGGCCCACCTGGGCTTCCCGCAGAAGGTGGCGGACATGCCCAAGCAGCCGTTCATCACGCCGCTGACCGTGTGGCTGCAGACCGACCTGTACTACGAGCGCATCAAAGAGGCGTTCACCAGCCCCGCTGCGCACGAGTTCTTCAACGTGGACTACCTGATGAAGATGCTCGACGACCATCGCAGTGCCGACTTCAGCACGCAGGAGGGCCGTTCCAAGCTCAAGATGATGCGCATTTGGAACGTGTATTGCTTCCTGTGCTGGTACGAGGTGTTCTTCGGCGAGACGTCGAAGCAGTACGCCCCGAAGACGCAGGTGGCGTAAACGGGTTTGCGCGCCCGAGTGCGTGGGTGTGCGGGTTTTCCGTCGCGAACGGACAGATAGGGCTACGTCCCCAAAGCGTTCGGGCGACGGTTTGCTTGATCTCGCCTGCATAGCGAAATGAGAAACGGCCGCGGATGGTTCCGCGGCCGTTTGTTTTGCGCATGATACGTTGTCGGGCATAAGCCGGTTAGGGTTGGTCGATCGCGAAAGCGAGATTCGGCCGTTGCTGCGAGGACTACGGCCGCTTGGTCGGTGCGTGCGTAACCGCATCGGCGGGTGTAATCGCCTTGTTCGGGAGCTGGAGCGTTTGCGAAGGGCTACTTATCCCAGGCGATGAAGGCCCAGGTGATCACGCGGGGGTTGCGCAGGCGCAGCGCCTTTTGGGTGCCTCCGTGGCCGTCGGGCGATCCGGCGTGCTCGTTGGGGACGAGGTTGTCGTTGAGCCAGGCGTGCAGGCGTACGTAGGCGGCTTGGCGCTGCTTTTCGCCGACGACGGCGCCGGCGGCTCCGTCGATCATGCGACGCAGGCTTTCCGCGGCTTGTTCGGGCGTGTCGAAGGTGTCGTTGCGTTCAGAGCGGATGAAGTCGACCTGGGGGAGGATTCCCTCGGCGGCCAGGATGTTGATGGCGTACAGGTAGTCGGGGCACAGCGCATCCTTAAGCCCCAGCTCGGCCATGATGCGCTCGTCGGTGCGAGGGCTTGAACCGGTGGTCAGCGTGATGCATACGCGCCGGCGCGCGATGTCGGTCAGGCGCAGCAAGCTGTCGCGCAGGTTGGCGGTGGCGATGCTGCGGGAGGCGGTGCACACGTCCACCATGCCCGGGCGTACGCCCTTGGCCGCCCAATCTTCCTCCCAACTCAGCTGCATGGGGAAGACCGTGTGGACATCGGCCTGTTCAAGCGCTTCCGACATGCGGTCGAGCATCCCGCGCGAGAAGTCGGCGGCGACCACCTTGTGGCCGGCAAGCCCGAGCGGCACGGCAAGCGCCCCGGTGCCGCATCCCATATCGAACACGGTTTCCTTGGGCTGGATATCCGCCAGCTCGATGAAACGTCGCGCGTATGGGCTGGGTTCGGTGCTGGTGGGGAAGGTGTGGGAGCGGGAATCCCAGTAGGTGGGGTCGTCGGCCTTGCGACGTGCCTGCTGCAGCGCCATCCATTCCACGTTCCAATCGGTGGTGGTGAGCTTCGGGGTGAAGGGCTGCGCGTCGATGGTGGATTCGGCGCCGGTGCAGGAAGGATCGCATGTTTCAGTGAAACCGCCGGGCATGTCGGCGCCGTCAAGGGGGCGGCGAGCTGCCTGAGCGGTGGGTGCAGAGGGTTCGGGCGTGTTGTTTCCGGCCATTTTGGGCATCCCTTCTATGAAACGGCTTGGCGGCCGATATATTCGTTAGCACGTATAACCATAGTATCCGATTGCGCGCCTGCCTAAGCGACGGATGGGCAATCGTTCTCAGATAAGGAGCATACCATGCACGTAGAGCTGCTCTACCACACCCCCGATCCCGAGCGCGCCATCGCCACGGCGGCGCGCTTGTGCTATGCACCCGTAGGTGCGGCCGAGCTGATGGAGACCATGCCGCCCGAGCGCATCAAGAGCGTGCTTACCACCATCATGTCCTCGGGGCATTTCAGCACCCTTGAACATGCAAGCTATACGTTCGCCGTCGACGGTGTGTCGCGAGCGCTTACGCATCAGCTCGTGCGCCATCGTATCGCCAGCTTCAACCAGCAAAGCCAGCGCTACGTGAAGTTCACGGGCGAGGTTGCGGTGGTGAAGCCCGAGAGCGTTGCGGACAACGCCGCGGCGTCCGAGGCGTTCGACAAGGCCATCCAGGCAGCGGTGGACGCCTACCATGTGCTGCTCGAGGCGGGCGTGCCCGCCGAGGACGCGCGCTACCTGCTACCCAACGCTGCGGAGAGCAAGATCGTCATCACCATGAACGTTCGCGAGCTGCTGCACTTCTTCAGCTTGCGCTGCTGCAACCGCGCCCAGTGGGAGATCCGCGACATGGCGCACCGCATGCTCGAGCTGGCGCGTCCCACGGCTCCGTTCATCTTCGCCGACGCCGGCGCCCCCTGCGTGCGCGGAACGTGTCCGGAGGGCAAGATGACCTGCGGAAACCCGTATCCGAAAGTCACGCGTGAGTAACGTGGCAAAACCGAAGAGCGACCTTTCCCGCGCGTTTTCCGAGGACGGTGCGCGCAAGACGCACATGGGCGGCCAGGCGCTGCTCGAGGGCGTGATGATGCGCGGCAAGTACAACTGGGCCGTGGGCGTGCGCGAGCCTGATGGCGGCGTGTACGAGGAATCCCATGACCTGGCAAGCGGCCGTGCGAAGAACGGCTGGATGTATTGGCCATGCGTTCGCGGCTGCCGTGCCATGGTGGAATCGCTGGTGCTGGGCTACAAGGCGCTCGAGATCGCCGCGCTCCATGCGTTCAGCGATGATGAGGAAGACGGGGCCGATCCAGCGTCCTCGCAGCGGGCGGAGGCCTCCGAATCGGGCGGACGCGCCGCGGGTGCGTCGAATCTGGCGGCTGAAGCGGAGGGCGCGGCGGGCGTAGGCGCCGCCGCTTCGCCGCATCCGCTTGCCGGCGACGCCGATGTTGAATCACCGGCGCATTCGTCCGCTTGCGACTCTGCCGGCGAAGCGCCCGCCCCCGGGCCTGCTGACGCCGTGTTCTCCTGGAAGGACGATTTCGGCCGCCCCGACACCATGATCGATGCCTTGGGTGCGCAGCGTGCGTTGGAGGTGGTCGCCGAGCCGGCCTCGGCTGATGATGCTTCCGCTACGGCTGCAAGCGGGCCTTCGCCGAAGTCCGACGGCGATGCGGTGTTCGGCAAGAAGGAGATGGCGTTTTCCATGGTGCTGGGCCTGGTCATGGGTGTGGTGTTGTTCATCGTGGCGCCGGCATTCATCACGAACCTGCTGGTGGGCGAGTACGATGCGCACACGCTTGCCTGGAACATCGTGGACGGTATTTTGCGCGTGGCCGTGTTCGTGTTCTATATATGGCTGATCGGGCGCATGAGCGATATCAAGCGCATGTTCGGATATCACGGCGCCGAGCACAAGACCATCCACTGCTACGAGCACGGGTTGCCGCTTACCCCGGAAAACGCGCGGCAGTTCCCGCGGCTGCACGTGCGCTGCGGCACGGCGTTTCTGATCATGGTGATGATCATCGCCATTTTGGTGTACACCGTCACACCGCTCAATGCACTTATCTCGGCGTGGGGCGTGCCCGATGGCGCCCCGAAGCTGGCGCTCGTTATCGCGGCGCGCATCGCGTTGATGCCGGTGATCGCGGGCATCAGCTACGAGATCACCGTGCGTTGGGCGGGCAGCCATCCGGAAAACCCGCTGGTGAAGGTGGTGCTGTGGCCGGGGATGCAGATGCAGTACCTGACCACCAACGAGCCCGACGATGGCATGCTCGAGTGCGCCATCGCCGCCATGCAGCAGGTGCTCGAGCGCGAGGAGCTTGAGGCGGCGAAAGCCGCCGCTGCGGCCAGGGGAGCTCAAGCGCAGGCTTAGCTGGTTACATAAGCGAAGAAGAAAGGCGGCTTGCGAGGGAATCGCAAGCCGCCTTCTGTATGTTGGGCGTTGCCAAGGATGGTCGCCGGCAGCGAACGGGACAGGTTGCGGGAAGCCCTGATACGCAAGGTTGCGTCTGGGAATTTGGCGTTAGGGGCCTCCGGCTTTGACCCGAATGCGCTCGCGTTCGACTAGGGTTTCAGTTTGTGGAGCGTAGGCTATGGACTTGGAGCGGAAATGCGATGCAGGCAAAAGGAAAGCCCTTCTCGAGACGGTGCTTGGGAAGGGCTTTCGAGCTTTCAGTTGGAAAAGGCTTTGCGCCTTTCACGTTGCGTCTACCGGTTTGCGCAGGCGATGAGCGGGAGATATTGCTGCGCGGCGGCCGGGACGGCAAGGTCGATGCTTTGGCCGTAAGCGCTTACGGTGACGTAGCCGGGGGTGTTGTACGTGGTAAGCGTGGCAGGGACGCCTGCGGCCGATCCGGACACGGTATTGGCGGGTACGGCGTTGGCGGGAAGGTCGGCAACCTGCCAATCCTTGATGTCGAGGTTCTCGATGCAGGTTTGCACCTGCGAGGAGGAGATGCCCGTGGCGTTGGCGATATCCCAAGTGTGGGCCAGAAGCGCATCGGAAACGGCGTCTTTGATGCCTGATGCGTCGATGGCGGAGTTCATGGCGGTGGTTTTAACACTGTTTGCGGCGTTAGTAACCGGGGCTGCGGTGGATGTGGCGGGCAATAACGCGCTTGCGCAGCCTATGCCCACGCAAACGATCAGAATGCTCCCAAGGCAAACTCCCAGTGCTTTTCGTACCATGCGACGCTCCCTTTCCGCCCGACGGGCGGCCTCCATGTTGCTTCGTACGGACAGGATGCCGTCGGTGATGCTGTTATACGACGATTGCGCTGCGAAGATGCGGCGGTTCGACGGCTCCTTGAAGCTAAGGTTACGCGAAGGCGGGCGGCGTGGACCGAGGTTCTCGAAACCATCGCGGTTCCTTCGCGCGCCGCCGACGAAATCAACACGCATTCTGCAATTTCGCGGTATCGTCGTGTATAAGGCGGGCGGTTTTGCGTCGTTCGGGGCGCGTGCGGGCGGCTCGCGCAGAATCGCAAGCTCATCCTCGCCGCCAATCGTGTATAGTACCCCCTGCGCCGCCCGCGACGTTTCGCCGCGCGGCGTTATTATCCCCGCACACGTAAAACTACGAATGGGGCAACCGTGTGAACGAGCAGGCCGCAAGGGCGGCCCGAGCAGGCAAGGAGGGTGCCGCATGAAGCTGGTGGTAACCGAGAAGAACGACGCGGCGACGAAGATCGCGGCGTTGCTGGGCGTGAAAAAACCCAAGGCCGACAAGGTGTATTCCACGCCGGTGTACCGGTTCGAGGTAGACGGCGAGGAATGGGTGACCATCGGCCTGCGCGGCCATATCCTAGAGCCCGATTTCACGCCTACCCTTATATATAAGAAGCGCGGCGGCTGGCGCGGCGTCACCGCGGAGGGCGAGGCCATCCCAGCGCAGCTGCCCGCAAGCTTGGCGCGTCCGCCGTTCAAAAAGAAGAAGCCCTTCATCGAGGACGGCGTTGAGCTGAAGGCGTGGAAGATGGATGCCCTGCCGTATCTGATCTACGCGCCCATCGAGAAGCTCCCGAAGGAGAAGGAGATCATCCGCAGCCTGAAGAACCTGGCGAAGAAGGCGGACTCCATCGTCATCGCAACCGACTTCGACCGCGAGGGCGAGCTGATCGGCTCGGATGCCCTGTCGTGCATCCAGGAGGTCAATCCCACGGCGCCGGTTTCACGCGCCCGTTACAGCGCCTTCACGAAAGAGGAGATCACGCACGCGTTCTCCAACCTGGTGGAGCTTGATACCAACCTGGCCTCGGCCGGCGCGTCCCGCCAGGACATCGACTTGATCTGGGGCGCGGTGCTTACGCGCTATCTTACGCTCGTGAAGTTCGCCGGCTACGGCAACGTCCGCAGCTCCGGCCGCGTGCAGACGCCCACGCTGGCGCTGATCGTGGCGCGCGAGCGCGAGCGCCTTGCGTTCATCCCCGAGGACTATTGGGTGATCAAGGGCGCCTTTGACGCCGGTGCGACCGCCGGCCCGACCGCCGGCGATGGCGAGCTTGCCTTCACGGCGCCGCATTCCACGGCCCGCTTCAAGGACGAGGCGGCGGCGAAGGCGGCTATGGCCGCTGTGACCGGCGCGGCAAGCGCCACGGTGGCGGCGGTGGAGAAGCGCACGCGCAAGCAGCAACCGCCCGTGCCGTTCAATACCACCAGCCTCATGGCCGCGGCCTCGGCAGAGGGTCTTTCGCCGGCGCGCACCATGCGTATCGCCGAAAGCCTGTACATGGACGGCTACATCTCCTACCCGCGTGTCGACAACACGGTGTATCCCAGCTCGCTCGATTTGGCCGAAGTGGTGAAGACCATCTCGGGCAACCCGGCGTACGCCCCGTATTGCCAGCAGCTGCTCTCCGCTGGCGAGCTGCACGCCACGCGCGGCAAGAAGGAGACCACCGACCATCCGCCTATCTATCCCACGGCCAAGGCTACGCCCGACGACCTGGCTCCGGCCGATTACAAGCTGTACAACCTCATCGCGCGCCGATTCCTGGCAACGCTGTCGGATGCGGCCGTAGTGGAGGGCACGAAGGTCACGCTTGAAGTGGGCGGCGAGCATTTCGCTGCCAAGGGCGACGTGCTGGTGACGCCGGGCTATCGCGCCATCTACCCGTACGGCATGAAGAAGGACGAGCAGCTGCCTGCCATGAGCGAGGGGCAAGAGGTCGCCTTCAACGGCGCCGAGTGCACCAAGAAGCAGACCGAGCCGCCGGCGCGCTACAGCCAGGGCAAGCTAATCCAGGAGATGGAGAAGCTGGGCCTGGGCACGAAGTCCACGCGTCACAGCATCATCGAGCGCTTGTACACGGTGAAGTACATCCAGAACGACCCCATCGAGCCCAGCCAGCTGGGCATGGCAGTTTGCGACGCCCTTGACAAGTTCGCCCCGCACATCACGCACCCGCAGATGACGGCCGAGCTGGAAGAGGAGATGGACAACATCGCCGAGGGCCGCAACACCAAAGATGCCGTGGTCACCAACAGCCGCAACCTGCTCTCCGAGCAGCTTGCCAACCTGCTGCCGCACTCCGAGGAGGTCAAAGACGCCCTGGCAGATGCCGTGGCTGCCGACGCATACGTGGGCAAATGCCCCAAATGCGGCAAGGACCTGCAGATCCGCGTTTCGCAGAAAACGCGCGGCATGTTCATCGGCTGCGCCGGCTGGCCGGATTGCGACGTCACCTACCCGCTGCCGAAGGGCAAGGTGGAGTCGCTGCCCGACCCGTGCCCGACGTGCGGCATGCCCCAGGTGAAGGTGACGGCGTTTCGCTCTAAGCCGCGTACGCTGTGCATCGACCCGAACTGCGAGACGAACAAGGAACCCGACGTGGTGGTGGGCGAGTGCCCGAAATGCGCCGAGGCCGGCAAGAAGGCCAAGCTCATCGCGCAGAAGAACCCGCGTACCCTGAAGCGCTTCATCCGCTGCGAGAACTACGACGAGTGCGGCGTGGGCTATCCGCTTCCGCAGTACGGCGCCATCACTGCCACCGACGAGGTTTGCGAGCACTGCGGTGCCCCCATGGTCATCGTGACGACCACGCGCGGCCCTTGGAAGCTGTGCCCGAACTTCAGTTGCCCGGGCAAGGAGATCGAGGCGGAGAAGAAGGCCGCGGCCAAGGAGGCGAAGGCGGCGGGCAAAAAAGCGCCGGCAAAGAAGACGGCTGCGAAAAAGCCCGCAGCAAAGAAAACCGCCGCGAAGAAAACGGCGAAAAAGGCCGAGTAGAACAAGCACGAAAGTCGAGTAGCGTAAGCTAGCAATAAGCGCCTGCAAAGTGAAGAAGGCGGCACCCAAGCGGGGGTGCCGCCTTCTTGCATAGTGAGTCAAAACCTCCGTATCGTTTCGACTCACTAACTTTTGCGGGTAAGAAAATGACGCGGCAATTGACGCGGGCGGCGTGCCCGAAGTTATGTGCTATTCCTTGCCCCACTGCCAATCGGCGGGGTTTTCGGGCGTGCGCCAGGTGCGCCAGCCTTCGGCGCCGGGCAGCGTTTTCGTGCCGGCTATGATGATGTCGAGCCCCTCATGAAACCGTTTTTCACCGGCGGAATCGTTGCAAATGGTTGCCCAATCGCCGTTGTCGAACGGGTCTTCGCCACTTGCTTGCGTCATGCATAGCTCCGCAACCTCGCGGTCGATGAAGCCCGAAAGAAATGCGCGCAGGACACTCCACATGGGGTCGTATACCTCGCGTGGCATGCCTTGGTCGGCGTGGAGCAAAAACGTGTTCCGGTTGTGCTCAAGCGGCCAAGCTATCTGCGTTTGCGTTTGCATGAGGCGTACCCGCGCGTTCTCAAGGGAGTTGCTGCGGATAGAGGCGCACGTGCGGTGCAGCGTGTCCTCCCAATATTCACCGGCAACGGGGGCGTTGTCGAAGCCCTCGCGCATTTTCGCCAGCACTAAAAACAGCAGCTGCTTTTTTGAAGGAACGTAGGTGTATACGCTCATGGTGCCAATGCCTAGCTGCTCGGCAAGGGCGCGAATGCTGAATTTCGCGTAGCCCTGCTCGTTAATCATGGCAAATGCGGTGCTTACTACCTCTTCTTGGGAAGAAGCGTGCGAAGCGGTTGGTTTATGTTTGGTTTCCTCCATGGGTGGCGCCTGCTCATCGTTTCTCGTTTTTCGTCTTTCGAACTATAAAGCACGCTTCAGGGTTGCCCCTCAGCTTTGCGAAATTGCGCACAAAGAATGCTTGAAAAGCTACTCCGTACAGTGTACGATACATAGCGTACCCCGTACGGTGTACGAACGGAGAGGAATGGGAGGCGAACGGCAGGTTCGCTTGCTGAACTAGAACATTAGGGAGGGAAAATGGCAGAGCAAGCAGAAAGCGGAATGTCTCGTCGCGGCTTTATGCGCGCAGCGGGCATTAGCTTGATTGGCGCTGCTGCGGCTACGGGCGCTTTCGGTCTGACCGGCTGCTCCGGCGAGGCGAAGGCCGCCGGCGTTGCTGTTGAGAACAAAGGTGGCTGCGGAGATTTCAGCGAGAGCATCTACACCGATGCATTCCCGGTAAAAACGCGCAACATTCCGGTGGTTGATGTTGATAGCGGCATTGTGCGTCAGGGTAACGTGGCGTTTGAGCTGCGCGATATCCCTGCGTCCGAGATTCTTCGTACCGAGGAAACGGACGTGCTGGTTATTGGCTGCGGTCTTACCGGCTCCGTTGCTGCTGTTGCGGCTTCGGATGACGGTAAAACCAAAGTCATGTGCGTTGAGAAGATGAACGTTGGGCGCGGCATGTTCGAGGGCATGGGCGTTATTGGCGGCAAGAAGATGGAAGAGGCCGGCAACATCATTGATAAGGCAGAGATGATGGACCGCATGCGTCACGCTGCGTACTATCGCGTGCCTGTTGATCCCATCAAGCTGTGGGGCGATCGTTCTGGCGAAGCCGCTGACTGGCTGCAGGAGAAGTTCGACGAAGGCGAAGGCAAAATCCAGACGTACTTCAAGAAGGGCAACCCCAACGCTCACAACTTCGATGTTCCGCAAACCGAGATTGCGTTTAAGAGCGAGTTGTGGAGCGAAAAAACCACGTCGAACGCTGGTGGCGCGGGTATTTACATTGTTGCCGACCTGGCCAACACGTTTAAAAAACGCCCGAACGCTGATTTGCGTTACAACGTTGCCGGTGTGCAGCTTATTCGCGAAGGCGACAATGGCCGTGTGACGGGCGCCATTTTGAAGGATTCCGATGGCTACTTCCGCGTGAACGCTTCCAAGGGCGTTATTGTGGCAACGGGCGGTTTCGATTCTAACCCGGCTATGCTGAAGGCATGGTGCCGTGCCGAGGACATTGCTGCGTGCGCAAGCTGGTGTCCCAACGAAGGCACTACGGGTGACGGCCAGCTGATGGGTCTTGCCGTGGGCGGTCAGATGGACCCGCTGCCGGCGGCCATCATGAACTTCGATTACGGTAGCCCCGAGGCGTTTTATTCAGCTAACCTGGGCATTCGCACCATTGTAGGCGGCATCATGATTAACGAGCAGGGTCGTCGCTTCTGCAGCGAGGGCTTGCCGTTCCAGGCGCGTTCTAATTCCATTACCGCACAAGCGCATTATGGCACCGATACGTGGCGTGTTGCGTCTTCTACGCAGGTGGGCAAGGAAAAGGAAAAGGTGGAAGCCGCGTTCCAGCCGTTTATCGACAAGGGTTGGGGCTTCAAGGCTTCAAGTCTCAAGGAGCTTGCTGGTATGATGGGCGTGCCCGCCGACACGCTCGAATCTGAAGTTGCTCGCTTCAACACGTTCTGCGACAACAAGAAGGACGAGGACTTCAACCGTCCCATGGAGAAGGCTACGAAGATCGAAGGCGACACATACTATGCCGTGAAGCACCAGTCTTCTATTCTGGCTACGGTGTCTGGCCTGGTTGTTGACTACAACTGCAATGTTGTTGACTACGACAATAAGCCCATCGAGGGCCTGTTTGCCGCCGGTGGCGCTTCGGGCGGTTTCTTCTCCGGCAACTATCCGCGTCATATTTTCGGCCCGTCGGTTGGCCGCTGCGTCACATTCGGTTACGTGGCTGGTCAGACCGCCGCGCAGGGGGTGAAGTAGCACATGGTAGAGAACAAAACTGGCAAGAAGCGCTGGCCTATTGTGGTAGGTGTTGTGGCCGCGGTGCTGATTGTGGCTTGCTGCGGCGGCTGGGTGTGGCATAGCACGCCGAGCTTCTGCGGCACGGTGTGCCATGATTCCATGGGTAACCACTTGGCGAACTACGAAGGCACCGATGAGTCGAACGGTGCGGGCCTTGCTGCATGGCACGGCCAGCATGAGGGAACTACGTGCCTGGATTGTCACACGGCTGAGCTTGATGTGCAGGTGGCCGAGCTGCAGTCGCAGCTGGCTGGCGACACGGATAACCTGGGTCTTGCCGATCGCTACTACATCGATAACGACAAGTGCCTGTCGTGCCACGGTGGCTCGTACGAAGAGCTGGCAAAACAGACCGCTCAGCTTGGTGAGTACAACCCGCATCAGAGCCCGCATGGCAATTTGAATTGCAACGAGTGCCACAAAGGCCATGCCGCTCAGGTTGACACCTGCGGTCAGTGCCACGAAAACGGCGGTCAAACCATGCGTGGCAACAACTAGACAGTTGCTGTTTGCAAGTACCTATAGCTGTGAATTACGAAGGCGGCGTCCCATATGGGGCGCCGCCTTCTTGCGTGTTGGGTTGGGCGAAAAAGTTAGTGAGTCAAAACGTTACGGAGCTATTGACTTACGTGCTAAAGGGTTTCGCCACGTTCGATGGCGCGATAGAGGTCGCGACCGGCCACGTCGACGGCCACGAAGACGGGGAAGTCGTCGAGCATGATGCGGCGAAGCGCCTCGGTGCCCAGGTCGTCCCAGGCCACGGTGTCGCTTGCGGTGACGTGCTTGGCCAGCAGCGCGGCGATGCCGCCGACCGCCGCGAAGTATACGGCGCCGTTTTCAACGCAGGCGTCGATGACGGCCTGGTTGCGCTTGCCCTTGCCGATGCACGCCGCGATGCCGGCCTGCATAAGCTGGGGCGTGGCGAAGTCCATGCGGCTTGCCGTGGTGGGGCCTACGCTGCCGAGCGGGCGGCCGGCGGCGGCGGGGGTGGGGCCAGCGTAGAACAGCGTCTGGCCCGCCAGCTCGAACGGCAGCTCGCCGGTCTGCTCGAGCGTCTCGAGCGCACGGGCATGGCCTGCATCGCGCATGGTGTAGCAGGGGCCGGTCAGGCGTACTTCCTGGCCGGCTTTCAGGTTCGCCAGCTGGGATTTGTCCAGCGGCAGGCTCAAACGTACGGGTTCGCTCATTTCCCCTCACCCCAATCGATCAGCTCGATGGATGCGCTGCGCATTGCCGAGCAGCCCATGTTCACCGCCACAGGCAGCGCGGCGATGTGGCACGGCGCGGTTTCCAGGTGCACGGCCAAGGCGGTCGCGCCGCCGCCGAGGGCCGCCGGCCCGATGCCCGTGGCGTTGACGGCGGAAAGCAGCTCGGCCTCGCGCTCGGCGGCCTGCGGGCTTGCGGCGGGGGTTCCCACCTCGCGCAGCAGCGCGTGCTTGGCCAGGCCCCCCCCCTTGTCGAACGTGGCGCCCACGCCCACGCCCACGATGAGCGGCGGGCAGGCGTTGGCGGCTTTCTCGCGTACGCAGTCGAGCACGACCTTCTTCACGCCTTCCCAGCCGGCACCGGGCGCGAGCATGACCACGCGGCTTGCGTTGTCCGAGCCGCCGCCTTTGAGCAGCACGTGCAGCGTGGCGCCGCGGCCGGGGCGCAGGGCGATCTCCGCGAAGGCCGGCGTGTTGTCGCCGGTGTTGGTGCGGTCGAGCAGCGCGTCGGCTACGACGCTCATGCGCAGGCGGCCGTCGGTGTAGGCGCGCGCCACGGCGTCGTTGACGCCCGAGAGGATGTTGCCGGGTATGAGCAGCTCCTCGCCGACCTCCAATCGCACCCAGCAGGTGCCGGTGTCCTGGCAGATGGGCACGCCGTCCTCCTGCCCGATGCGGGCGTTTTCCAGCAGGCAGTCCAGCACGGACTGTGCACGCGGCTGCGTCTCGTCCGCGTGCGCCGCCTGCATGGCGGCAAGCACGTCAGGGCGCAGGTGCGTGGCGCAGCGGCGCACGGCGCGGTACACGGCGTCGGCCACGGCGTCGGCGGTGAGCGCGCCGGGCTGCGCCGCGGGCATGTTCTCGTCTTCCACGTTGTTCCTTTCCTTGGTATCCGTGCCCTTATTGTGCGCCATGCGCCCGCGCCGGTGGGCGAACTCCACGCAATCCGGGGATGGCGGGCCGGGGGTTTCGCGTGATCGCGCGCTGCGGAGGGAGCGTGCGCCGGTATCGCTGCGAAGGAATGGGAGGCCCCGTGCGCCCTGCTTTGCGCGTTCGTCTTCCTCTGCCGTTGCTTTTGTCCGGCGTATCGCATGGGGTCTGCCGCGCATCGGCGGTGCGCTTCCGCGCGGCCCGAAGGTTTGGCGGCCCTCTTTCCGTATTCGCTTACCTATTCTTTGTACGCCCCCAGCTCATCGGGCGAAACACACCTCATGGGCGTTTTTCGGGGAGAGCGGGCATGGTGTGCGGGCGGCAAGATGCAAGGGGTATAATCCCTACCAGGACAACCGCTTTCCGCAAGGGGCGGGAACACTCACGTTAAACGGCGCCGCCGGCGCCGTGCATAGGGAAAGGTGCATGGAGCAGCATGGATATCGCGCAGGAATCGTTGCGTTTGCATGAGCAGTGGCAGGGCAAGCTGGAAACCGTCCCGAAGATGAGGATCGAAACGCGCGAGGACCTGGCGCTGGCCTACACCCCCGGCGTCGCCGAGCCGTGCCGCAAGATCGCCGAGAACCCTTCCGATGTGTACAAGTACACCATGAAGGCCAACACCGTGGCCGTCGTCTCCGACGGCTCTGCCGTGCTCGGCCTGGGCAACATTGGCCCGGCCGCGGCCATGCCCGTCATGGAGGGCAAGTGCGCGCTGTTCAAGACCTTCGGCGGCGTGAACGCCGTCCCGCTGTGCCTTGACACGCAGGACGTCGACGAGATCGTCGAGACCGTCAAGCGCCTTGCCCCCAGCTTCGGCGGCATCAACTTGGAAGACATCTCCGCGCCGCGCTGCTTCGAGATCGAGCGCCGTTTGATCGACGAGCTCGACATCCCGGTGTTCCACGACGACCAGCACGGCACCGCCATCGTGGTGCTCTCCGGCGTCATCAACGCGCTTCGCCTGACGGGCAAGAAGAAGGAAGCCTGCCGCGTGGTGGTCAACGGCGCCGGCTCGGCGGGCATCGCCATCGCCAAGCTGCTGCTCAACTACGGCTTCAGGAACCTTATCCTGTGCGATAAGTGCGGCATCATCAACTCGCGCTCCGAGGGCATCAACGAGGCCCAGCGCGCCATGCTCGCCACCACCAACCTTAACGATGAGGAAGGCACGCTGGCCGATGCCATGCGCGGCGCCGACATCTTCGTGGGCGTCTCCGCCCCGGGCATCGTGTCCGCCGAGATGGTCGAATCCATGAACTCCGACGCTATCCTGTTCGCTATGGCCAACCCCACGCCCGAGATCTTCCCCGACGTGGCCCGCGCCGCCGGCGCCCGCGTGGTGGGCACCGGCCGTTCGGACTTCCCGAACCAGATCAACAACGTGGTGGCGTTCCCCGGCATCTTCAAGGGCGCCCTGGAGTCGCGCGCCACGCGTATCACGAAGCAGATGAAGCTGGCCGCCGCCGAGGCGCTGGCCGCGCTCGTCTCCGATGACGAGCTGTGCGAGGACTTCATCATGCCCGAGCCGTTCGACCCGCGCGCCGTGGAAGCCGTGGCGGCCGCCGTGGCCGGCGCGGTGCAGGGATAGCAACGTGGCCGATATCCGCAACACGGGCATCGTGAGCGAGGTGCCGATGATGCGCGAGGGCCGTCCGGCTTCGGGCGCCCCGGTGCACCCGGCTGCTCCCGCGCAAGCCGCCGATCAGGGGCTTTGTGCAGAGCAGGCGCCCGAGCGCGGCGTGTTCGTCACGTTTGAAGGCGGCGACGGCGCCGGCAAGACCACCCATATCCGCTTTCTGGCCAACGCCCTCACCGCCATGGGCCGCGAGGTCGTGTGCCTTCGCGAGCCCGGCGGCACCGAGGTGGGCGAGCAGCTGCGCGGCGTGGTGCTGAATCCGGCGAACTCCAATATGTGCGATGCTTCCGAGCTGCTCGTCTTCGAGGCGGCCCGCGCGCAGCTGGTCAGCCAGGTCATAGCCCCGGCGCTCGAGCGCGGGGCTGTGGTGCTGTGCGACCGCTTCACCGATTCCACTGTGGCCTATCAAGGCTATGGGCGCGGGCTCGACCGTGCGTTCGTGGAGGCGGCCAACGCGTTCGCCTGCCAGGGCATCGTTCCCGATCGCACCATCTTGCTGGTGGCGGCAAGCGCCGCCGAGGGCCTGGAGCGCGCCACGCGCCGCGCCGGGGCCGACCGCATGGAGCGCGCCGGCGAGGACTTCCATGCCCGCGTGAACGCGGCGTTTTTGGAAATAGCGGAAAAGAACCCGCGCCGTGTGCGCCTGGTGCGCTCGAACGGGCGCAAATCGCATACGGCCGTGCAGGTGTTCGCCCAGCTGGCGGACCTGTTCCCGTGGATGGGCGATTTCGTGCGCGCCAACGAGGCCTACTTCGAGCGCCTTGACGTGCATCGCACCCATGAGGGCCGCGTGGATTATCGCGAGGATTCCGCATCGGCGCCTCGTGCGGAGCGTTCGGGCAAGGAGCAGCAGTAGCGCTTATGGCAGACGCATTCGAGAACATCCTGGGCCAGCCGCAGGTGCGCGAGTTCTTGCGCGCCACCGTGGCATCGGGGCGCGTCAGCCACGCGTACCTGTTCTGCGGGCCCGCCGGCTCGAACAAGACGCTTGCGGCGCTTGCCTTCGCGCAGGGCATCCTGTGCCCGAAAGGCCCCAAAGGCCCCCGCGGCGGCAACTGCGGCGCGTGCGACACCTGCGGGCGCATCATGCGCAAGAAGCACCCCGACGTGCGCATGTTCGAGCCTGAGGGCGCTGCCGGCTACCTGGTCGAGCAGGTGCGCGGCATCGTGGCCGACACGGCCTTGGCACCCATCCAGGCCGATCGCAAAGTCTACATCCTCGATCGCGTGGACCTGCTGGGCGTGCAAGCGGCCAACGCGTTCCTGAAAACGCTCGAGGAGCCGCCCGCCGACGTGGTGCTCATCCTGCTCGCGCGCACGCGCGAGAGCGTGCTGCCCACCATCGTCTCGCGCTGCCAGGTGGTGCCGTTCCGCACCATCCCGGTCTCCGAGGCCGCGGGCATCGTGGTGCAGAACTCGGGTGCAAGCCCCGAGCAGGCGCGCGTGGCGTTGCAGGCCTGCGACGGCTCCATCACCCGCGCGGTGGAGTTCCTGAAGTCCAACGAGCGCTTGGAGTTCCGCGCCCGGGTGCTCGAGGTGCTGGCGTGCTTGCGCCGCGCCGACGACTGGGACGTCATCGGGTTCGCCGCCGATTTGGTGGTGCGCGTGAAGCTTCCGCTCGACACCGTGCGCGCCGAGCAGGAGGCCGAGCTTGCCGAGAACGCCGACTTCCTGGCGAAGTCGGCCATCCGTCAGATCGAGGCGCGCAACAAGCGCCAGCTCACGGCCAAGACCGCCGAGTCGCTGCGTCAGCTCACCGGCATCACCCGCTCGTGGTTGCGCGACGTCATGGCACAGGCCGCGGGCGCGCCCGATCAAGTGGTCAACGCCGACGTCAGGCCTTCCGTCGAGGAAGCCGCGGCGCGTACCGACGCCGCACGTGCCGCCGCGGCCATCGCCGCCGTGCGCCGCTGCGACGTCGCCATCTCTTATAATGTATCTCCCGAGACGTGCATCGACGCGATGCTGCTCGAGGTTCGCGACATACTGTACGGCCGTGCGCTGCCCAACGCGGCGCCGCGGGCGTATACCAGATAGAAAGAAGGAGCGCCATGGTCCGCATAGCGCCTGTCAACCTGCCCTACAACCCGAAAACCCTGTGGTTCGATGCGGGCGAGCTGGAACTGCACGCCGGATGCGACGTCGTGGTTGAAACAGCCCGGGGAACCGAGTTCGGCCATATGCCCGAGCCCGCGTTCGAGGCAACGCCCGACCAGGTCAAGAAGCTGAAAACCCCTTTGAAGCCTGTATTGCGCGTGGCCGATGACGAGGATCGCGCCAAGCAGGCCGAGCTCGAGGCGCGCGCCGCCGAGGCGCTTCCCGTGTTCAAGGAGCTTGCCGCGAAGGCCTCCGAGGAGATGCGCCCGGTTTCGGTGGAGTACCTGTTCGATGGCGACAAGGCGGTGTTCTACTTCGAATCCGAGAACCGCGTCGATTTCCGCGAGCTGGTGCGCACGCTTTCCTCGCGCCTGCATGTGCGCGTGGACATGCGCCAGATCGGCGTGCGCGACGAGGCGCGTATGGTGGGCGGTCTGGGCCATTGCGGCCAGGAGCTGTGCTGCAAGCGCCTGGGCGGCGAGTTCTGCCCGGTGTCCATCCGCATGGCCAAGGAGCAGGATCTGTCGCTGAACCCGCAGAAGATCTCGGGCGTATGCGGCAGGCTCATGTGCTGCCTTCGTTACGAATACGATGCCTACAAGGACTTCAAAAGCCGTGCGCCGAAAAAGAACGCCCAGGTGGAAACGCCCGATGGCGTTGCGAAGGTAGTGGATTTGGACGTCCCGCGCGAAGTGGTGTCGCTGCGCATCGAGGGCGAGAAGCCCGTGCGCGTTCCGCTTGCCGACTTCGAGGCGCCCGAGGAGGGCGCACGTCCGAAGTGCGTGGGGTGCGAGGCCTGGGAGCGCGCTTTGAGCGAGCAGCCCGGCGATGCCTTCGGCGCCGCCGCGGCCATGGCGACGCCGCAGCTGTCCGGCAAGGACAAGCTTGCCGATCGCGCCAGCGTGCGCCACGTCCCGGGCGGCAAGAAGGCCGACGGCGCCGCCGAGGCCAAGCCCGGCCGTTCCAGCAGGCGCGGCCGCGGCAAGGGCGAGCACGCCGAGCAGCAGAAGGCTGCCGCGGCACAGCCCGCGCGCAAGCCGCGTCGTCGCCGCTCCACTAAGGTGTCGGGCGGCGCCGCGCAGGGCGGGGAGAACCAGGCTCCGCGCACCGATTCTGCGCAGTCGGCCAGCGCGGCGCCCGCGGGCAAGCAGTCCAACCAGGGCGGCAAGCAGCCTAAGGAAGGCCAGGCAAAGCGTCGCGGCATGCAGCCGAGCAAGCGTCGCAGCCAGGGCGGCAAGCAGCAACCGGGCCAGGGAGGCAAGCAGTCCGGATCCGCCCAGCAGGCGGGCGGCAAGCGCGGTCAAGGCCCCAAGGGCGGCTCCGATGCCCAGCGCGGCGGCAAGCCCGACAATCAGGGTCCTAAGCCCCGTGTGCGTCCCGGCCAGAAGTCCTCGGGCCTGGCGCAGGGCCCCCGTCCCGACCAGGGCGGTCAGCGCAAGCAGCGCGAGGGCGGTCAGGAGGGCCAGGCTCCCGGCCAGCACCGCCGTGCCCGTCGCCGCAGCCATAAAGCCGCAGGCGCCGGCGAAGGCCAGGGCGCCCCGCAGGGTAACTAGCAGCATCTCGCGCCCCCGCTTGGGCAAAAAGCGGGGGCGCCTGCGTCAGGAGGTATCAACGTGCACGGGGAAAACGGCTACGAGCTGCTCACCGATCTGTATCAGCTGACCATGGCACAAGGGTATTGGGAGACGGGGCAGGGCGCCACGCAGGCCTGCTTCCATGCGTATTTCCGCGACTATCCCTTCCGCGGCGGCTATGCCATTGCCTGCGGCATGGACCAGCTTGCCGAGCTCATCGACGGGTTCTCGTTCAGCGCCGAGGACGTGGAATACCTGGGAAGCCTTGATGCGCCGGGCGGGGGGAAGCTGTTCAAGCCGGCGTTTCTGGAGTACCTGCGCACGTTCTCGCTGCGCGTGGACGTCGACGCCGTGCCCGAGGGCTCCGTGGTGTTCCCGCACGAGCCGATCGTGCGCGTGATGGGCCCCATCATGGATTGCCAGCTCATCGAGACGGCACTTTTGAACTGCGTGAACTTCGAAACGCTTATTGCCACCAAGGCCGCTCGCGTGTGCCTGGCGGCCCATGGCCTGCCCGTTGCCGAGTTCGGTCTGCGCCGCGCCCAGGGCGCCGGTGGCGGCATGTGGGCAAGCCGCGCCGCCGTGGTGGGCGGCTGCGCGTCCACGTCAAACGTGCTTGCGGGCAAAACCTACGGCCTGCCGGTGTCGGGCACGCACGCCCATTCGTGGGTTATGTCGTTTCCCAGCGAGTTGGAGGCGTTCCGCGCCTATGCGCGCGAGTTCCCGCGAAACTGCGTGCTGCTCGTGGACACCTACGACGTGGAGCAGGGCATCCGCAACGCCATCACCGTGGGCCTTGAGATGCGCGCCCGGGGCGAGCGTCTGGCCGGCATCCGCATCGACTCGGGTGACCTTGCCTGGTTGGCGAAGATGGCGCGCCGCATGCTCGACGAGGCCGGCTTGGACGATTGCGGCATCGTGCTGTCCAACGACCTGGACGAATACACCATCCAGTCCATCTTGGACGAAGGCGCCCCCGTCAGCAGCTGGGGCGTTGGCACCAAGCTTGCCTGCGCGTTCGACCAGCCCACGCTCGGCGGGGTGTACAAGCTTTCGGCAACGCGCGCTCCGGGGCAGGCGGAATGGGTCGATCGCCTGAAGATCAGCGAGTCGGCGGCGAAGCTGACGGTGCCGGGCGTGCTCGATGTTCGCCGCTACTATAACGACGATGGGACCATCGCCGGCGACATGGTGTTCGACGTGAACGCCGGCGTGGACGAGGGCCAGGTCATCGTTGACCCGCTTGACTCCATGCGCCGAAAGAAGCTTGCGGGCAAGCGGTTTTCCACGATGCTTGAGCCCTTGGCCCGCAACGGGCAGGTGGTGCTCGACGCAAGCGGTCGCAGCGCCATGGAGGCGCAGCGTCGCTGCCGTGAAGGCCTGGCCTGTTTGGATGAAAGCCAGAAGCGCATGCTCAACCCCCACACCTATCCGGTGGGCTTGGAGTATGGTCTTTGTGAGCGCCGCCGCGCGCTTGTTGGCAAGCTTCGCGGTATCGCGTAGGGTTGAACGTAATGTACGCGCGCTTAAGCCGCGCTTCCGATTGGGGGATTCATGATCAGGATCATCACCGATTCCGTGTCTTCGATCACACAGGAGATGGCCGCCCAGCTTGATATCCAGGTGGTCACGCTGTACGTGAACCGTAACGGCAGGGAATACGAGGACGCAACCATGGATTTGGATGCGTTCTATGCCGATATCTATGACATGGTGGATGATATCCCCACGTCAAGCCAACCGTCCCAGCAGTTGCTGGAAGAGGTGTTCGAGGATGCGGCCCGCGCCGGCGACCAGGTGTGCGGCATCTTCATCTCCACGGGGCTTTCGGGCGCCTATGACGGCGCCTTGCGCGCCATCCGCGCGGTGACCGCACGCAACATCGGCTTCAAATGGGAACTTGTCGACTCACAGTCGTGCGGCTTCGACGAGGCCTTCCCCGTGCTCGAGGCCGTGGCGGCGCGCGATGCGGGCGAGGACCTGCGCGGCGTGGCGCAGGCAGCCCTAGACGCCATCGAGCGCACCCGCTTCCTGTTCACGCCGGAGAGCCTGACGTTTCTGCAGAAGGGCGGGCGCATCGGCGGCGCGGCGGCGCTTTTGGGCAACCTTATCCAGCTGGCACCGGTGCTTGCCGTGCGCGACGGTTCCCCGGTCACCTATGCCAAGGTGCGCACGCGCAAAAAGGCGCTGGACAAGATTGTGGCGGCCATGAAGGCCGACATCGAGGAGCACGGCCTGCGAGATGTGGTGGTGCACTACATCGGCGATAAGGCCCCGGCGGTGAAGTGGGCGCACGAGGTCATCGAGCCCATGCTCGGCCGCAAGGTCAGCGTGCTGCCGGTAAGCCCGGTGGTGGGGTTGCACGTGGGCCCGGCCGTCGGCGTCGCCTACGAGTGCGCGCATGCCATATCTGGCAAGCTCACCGGGTCGAAGGCGGCCTTGACCTGCGCTTCTTAGGCGCGAAGCAAAATCCGCCCACCGCCTGCGGGCGCGGGCGTTCCAACGAAAGGAGATGCATGGAAGCCCAGCCGAAATGCAATCTGATCATCGACTCCTGCTGCGACCTTCCCTTCGAGGTGATCGACCGTCCGGGCGTGCAGCTGTTGGAGTTCCCCTATATCGACGAAAAGGGCGAGCATAGCGACGATTTGTATCGCACCGTCACGCCGCACGAGTTCTACGAGGGCATGCGCGCAGGATCGCAACCGTCCACGGCGCAGGTGCCGGTAACGGTGTTCCACGACGTGTTCTCGAAGGCCATTGAAAGCGGCGTTCCCACCGTGTACCTGAGCTTCACCAGCGGCCTTTCCGGCAGCTTCAACACGGCGGTGATGGTGCGCGACCAGCTGATCGCCGAGCACCCTGAGGCAGAGCTGTACGTGGTCGACACCTATTTGGCGTCTATCGCCGAGGCGCTTCTGGTCTACGAGGCGCTCAATCAGCGCGACAACGGCATGACGGCGCGTGAGCTTGCCGCATGGGCCGAGGAGGCGCGCTACTTCGTGGACGCCGAGTTCATGGTGGACGATCTGGAATCGCTGCGCCGCGGCGGCCGCATCCCCAGCACCGTCGCCTACGCGGGTGCGAAGCTCGATGTGAAGCCGCTGCTCAACATCAGCATCGAAGGCAAGCTTGCGCTGACGGGCGTGGCGCGCGGGCGCAAGAAGGGCATCAGGCAGCTGGCCGAGTACTGCTCGAAGCGCATGACCGATCAAATGCCGGGCCGTTGCGTGGTCATCGGCAACGCCGACTGCCCCAAGGACGCGGCGCGCCTGAAGGAGTTGCTGGCGAAAGAGGACGACAACCTGCTGTTTTTGGAAAGCAGCATCGGGCCGGTCATCGGCAGCCACGTGGGGCCGGGCATGCTGGCCGTGGTGTTTTGGGGTGGCGATAAGCGCGAGGAGCTTTCAGTGGCCGACCGCATCGCCCGCAAGATCAAGAAAGAGGGTTAAGCCATGACGAAGGCTTTCGTGTTCGCAGGAAACGACACGGTGGGGAATATGGTGGCCGATCGCCTGTGCGGCGCCGGCTGGCAGCGCGTGGGCGATGCGGGCGCGGCGGATGCCGTCATCACCTACTTCACCGCTCAAAGCGCGCTTGAGGATGCGTATTACGGCGACAACGGCATCGTGCAGGGTGCGCGCAAGGGCACGCTGCTCATCGATCTGTCGTGCACCACGCCCACCTTCGCCCGCGAGCTCAATGCCATGGCCTGCGTTGCCGACCTGGTCGCCGTCGAGGCACCGCTTGTGGTCACCGACGTGGCCGTGCCGGACGCGTTCGCGGCACGCGAGAACCTGGGCTGCTTCGTGGGCGGCGAGGAGGACTGCGTCGAGGCGGCGCGCGAGGTGCTCGACCTGCTGGTCGCCCACGTCACCGATGCCGGCGGCCCGGGATCGGCCCAGCTTGCCCGCGCCGCGTATAGCCTGCAGGCGGCGGCGCAGCTGGTCGCCGCCGTGGAGGCGGATGCGCTGTACCACGCGGTGCGCACGTCCTCCGACATGGGCGAGATCGCCGGCATGCGCGCCGGTGCGATCACGCCGGCCGGCGATGCGCTGCTGGCCGCCGTCACTGACGGCCGCTTCGACGGCACCTACACGGTGGAGATGCTCATGGGCGAGCTGACCGCGGCCCTGACCACCGCCGATGATGCCGACCTTATCCTGCCGCAGGCCGAGGCCGTCCAGCGCTTGTTGGAGCTCCTGGCCATCATCGGCGGCTCGGACAAGGCCCCCTCGGCGCTGTCGTTGGTCTATCGCGAGGAAGACGCATGCGCGAAGGAGGGCCTGGACTGGACCCGCGCCGAGCAAACGTACGGCGACCATGGTCACGACCACGACCATGACGAGGACGCCGACTGGGGCGATGACTTCGGCGATGCCGGTATCATGGACGACGACGGTATGACGGGCGCTTACCCCGGTTTTAACTAGGCGTCTTGCCCGTAAAGGGTGGTCGAATGATGTATGAGGGCCTGCAAGGCGGCGGCCCGGCTGCTTGGAAGGGCGCAGTTGCTGATGCGTGCTGCTCGTCCCGGGTCGGGTCGCGCATTGTGGGCCTTTTTTAGCGGTAAGGGCGATTGCGCATTTGCTTGATCTGGGCGGATGCCGTAGCCGTGCGCCGCAGAGCCGGGTTGCGCGATGCGGGCCCGTTTTGCCGGCTGGGCGGCTGGGCGGTCGTTTGGCAGGGTGGGCGCTACGTCGCAGCAGGCGGTGGCGCGTGCGAACGGTTTCGACGCGCAATCGCGTAGAGAAGCGGGGAAGGGATTTGCTATGGAGTTCGAAGAAGCGTTGGCTTGCTGCAGGCTGTGCCCGAGGGCGTGCGGCGTCGACCGCGTTGCCGGCGAGCGCGGCGTGTGCGGGGCGCAAGGGGAGCTGGTAGTGGCCCGTGCGGCATTGCATATGTGGGAGGAGCCGCCTATCAGCGGCTCTCGCGGCAGCGGCACCGTGTTCTTCTCGAACTGCCCGCTCCGATGCGTGTACTGCCAGAACCAGGTGATCGCCGATGGGCGCGCTGGCGTGCCCGTTACGGTGGATGATGTGGTGGATATGTGCCTTGACCTGCAGCAACAGGGGGCGTTGAACATCAACTTCGTCACGCCAACGCATTATGCGCCCCATATCCGGGCTGCCGTAGCCCGTGCCCGTACCCGTGGCTTGGCCCTGCCCGTGGTGTGGAACACCTCGGGGTACGAGACGGTGCAGGCCGTGCGGGACAACGTCGGCACGGTGGACGTGTACCTGACCGATTTCAAGTACTGCTCGAGCAGCCTTGCCCGCCGTTACTCCGCGGCACCCGATTATTCCGAAGTGGCTCTGACAGCCCTTGAGGAGATGGTGCGTTGTGTGGGCGCCCCCGATGGCGATGAGGTGGACGGACAGCCGCGCCTTACGCGCGGGGTGGTGGTGCGCCACCTCATGCTGCCCGGTGCCTTGGAGGATTCCAAGCGCGTGGTGCGCACGGTATGGGAACGCTTCGGAGGCGATGTGCTGTTGTCTCTGATGAACCAGTACACGCCGGTGCTGGCCGATGCGGCGCAAGCTGGGGATGCGTGGGCGCAGCGCCAACTTCAGCGTTGTCCTGAGCTGGGTGGACGCGTCTCGGATGGCGAATACGAGGAGTTGCTGGACTATGCCGACTCCCTGGGAATCGAGGATTATTTCTGGCAGCAGGGGGGCGCGGCGAAGGACAGCTTCATACCCGCATTCGATTTGACCGGGGTGCCGCGATAATATCGCACAAACGTTCTTGACCACGAACAAGCGTACGAGTATAGTATGAGCCTACTACACGTACGGATGTTTGTGGAAGGGGTTGTCCATGGATGTGCAGGAGAAGCTGGAGATCCTCGCCGATGCGGCGAAATACGATGTCGCCTGCACGTCATCGGGGTTGCAGCGCGGGTCGAAGGCCGGCTATGTCGGCAATGCCCTGGGCGCTGGATGCTGCCACAGCTTCACGCCCGATGGTCGCTGCATATCGCTGCTCAAGGTGCTCATGACCAATGTATGCGTATACGATTGCGCGTATTGCGTCAACCGTTGCAGCAACGAGGTGCCTCGCGCCGCGTTCACGCCCGAAGAGCTGGCCGATCTCACCATGGCGTTTTACCGTCGTAACTATATCGAGGGGCTGTTCCTCAGCTCGGGCGTCATCGGGTCGCCCGACCACACCACCGAGCTCATGATACGCACGTTGCAGCTGCTACGCGATCACCATCGATTTCGCGGATATATCCACGCAAAGGCCGTGCCGGGAACCTCGCCGGAGCTCATCGACAGGCTTGGGCATCTTGCGGACCGTATGAGCGTGAACCTCGAGCTGCCCAGTCAGACAAGCTTGGGCTTGCTGTGCCCTCAGAAAACCAAACAGCGCATCATAGCTCCTATGCGTCAAATCCGAGACAACATGGCGCAGGACCGGGAGTCGCGCGGGATGTCGCGTCGAAGCACAACGTATCTGCCTTCCACTCGCCCGAAGGAGCGGGGGCGTGCGTTCGTGCCGGCAGGGCAGTCCACGCAGATGATCATAGGGGCCACGCCAGAAACCGATTTCCAGATTCTCAACCTGTCGCAGGCGCTCTATAAAACGCTGCAGCTCAAGCGTGTGTTCTTCAGCGCCTATCTGCCGGTAAGCTCCGATGAGCGTCTGCCGCAGAACACGGCAGTGCAATTGAACCGTGAGCACAGGCTGTATCAGGCCGATTGGCTGCTGCGCTATTACAAATTCGACGTATCGGAAATCATCAGCGCCGACGCGCCGAACTTGGAGATGGACGTTGACCCGAAAGCTGCATGGGCGGTGAATCATCTGGATCTTTTTCCGGTGGAAGTGAACACCGCGCCGTTGGAAGTGCTGCTACGCGTGCCGGGGATAGGTCCACGCGGGGCTCGTTTGATCATACGCGCTCGACGCACCTCGTGCTTGCGGGAAGGGGAGCTTCGCAAGCTGGGAATCGCGTTCAAGCGGGCGCGTTACTTCATCACCTGCAACGGGAAGTACCAAGGCAACGGGGTGGAGTTCAGCCCCGAGGCGTTGCGGGCGCAGTTGGCAAGCCCTATAGACGGCGGTCGGCATGGTGCCCGCTCAGGGAAGGTGTTGCCCGGTCAGCTTAGCTTGTTCGGGTCCGAGGTTGGGCGTGCAGTCATAGGAGCAGGGGATAAGGCGGCCATGCTGGGCGGCAGCGCGAGTGGAACGCAGCAGCTGCAGGCGCCGGCGGTTCAGGAAGGCGTGGCCGATGGGGTCTTCGGTTGGCAGCATGCGTTGCAGGGCCGGCAGAAGGTGCCCGCATGAGCTTGGATGTCGGCAGGGAGCCGCTGAGCAACGTGGCGTATGTACACGATGGCACTACCGAAGGGCTGCTAACGGCGATATTCCAGGCATATGCGTTGCATGAGCAGCCTGAAGACTTTTCCGCCGAGACCGCGTTGCAGCCTCGGTTAGGGCAAAGCGTGCGCTATATCGAAACCGATGCGGCGTTAGCCTGGCGCGTGAAGGCGGGGATCGTGCGAAAAGCAGGGCGGGATGCCTGGGATGCGGTGTTGCACGCATCGCTGTCAGATGAACCTTCGGCTGGCGTTGCGATATATCGGTTCGTCCGGCATATCATGGCGCATCCCGCTGCTGCAAATAGCGGTTTGATTCGCAACTTGGCCCATCCCGTCGCCGGCCCCGTTGCCCGCCTTGACCGTTCGGTGATGAACGAGCGGCATTTGATGATGCAGTTCCTGCGTTTCGAGCACTTTGAAAACGGCATATGGTTCGCAAAATGCAACCCGAAGGCGAATGTGGTGCCGTTGCTCATGGACTGGTTTGTAGGTCGGTTCAACACCGAGCGTTTCGTCGTATACGACGAGGTTCATCAGGTTGCGGGCATCTACGATGGCGCAGGTTGGTATTTGGCGCAAACCGATGAGGTGCATCAACCGCAGCATGCCCCCGATGAAGCAGCCATGCAAGCGGCGTGGAAGGGATTCTACGACGCCATGTCCATATCGGCGCGTTACCATCCGGAGCTTCGAAGGCAGTTCATGCCGAAGCGGTTATGGCGCAACATCTTGGAGGTGCGTGATGAGCTGTCGGACGGCAGTGGGAAGAGCGCTTTGCCCGATGCAGCTATGTCCTCAGGTCGACGGCAGGAAAACCGCGATTGCATGCGCGGGCGATGCGCTTCTGTTGCTGCGCTGCCCCTGGATAAGCGGCTGTAAAAACGCGAGCGCGCACGGGCGATTTTTTGTTGCCGCAATATCTTCGGGAAGGCAGGTGAGAACGCGTCGGTTGGAAGGGCGTTGCGTTTGGGGTGCCGCCGATGCCTGCTGGCAAGCATCGGCGGCATGGCTTTACCTACAGCGTACGAGCTGCGTTGTCCGGATCGATCGACATGCTTTGGAAGCGTTGCTCCATGTATTGGTTGTCGAAGTGGTCGTCGATGAAGCGGGAGATGGCGTTGTCGGGGGCGACGCCGGCTTCGCGCTGGTACCAGCGGTCAAGCGACATCAACGTCATTCCGCAGTCCACTATCATCAAGGCGGCGCATACGGTGGTTAGGGAGTAGCGCCAGTTCCAGGGGATGCGGTTGACCAGTTGCAACATCCAGGGAAGGCATAGTTTCACCCAGAACAGGCCCAGCACGCCCCACATGGCCATGAACATGCCGTTGGTACGGCCGTCGATGGAAAGGAACGTTCCGGTGTAGTCCCAGGCAACGATGCCGAAGGCGAACTGCATGAACCAGCTGACCGCATATTCGAACGCACCGCCGATCACCGCGCTTACCAGGAAGATCACGGGGAAGGGCGCTTTATGAAAGCGGTTGAGCGCCATGGTCATCAGCATCGCGCCAACGCCGTAGATGGGGCTAAAAGGCCCGAACAGCAATCCAGCCCGGTCTTCGTAAACGCCGGGGTCCACCACCAGCACGTGATAGACGGTCTCGATGACAAGGCCAAGCACGCTGCATACCACGAATATCCAGAACAGATTGAAGAAGTTCAGGGTGATGTAGCCGCGACCGGTGGGATCAAGGCCGAGCGTGCCGTCTTCCGCTTGCTCCCTGGTTTCCATGTCGCGCAGCTTGCGGCGAAGCTCGCGCTCGCCGGCGAGCGCCGGGTCAAGGTAGGACTGCATGACGATCAGGAACACCGCCACCACGGCATGGGGGATCACGTTGGCTCCCAGGCCGTTGAGCATGATGGAGCAGATGATGATGGCGGCCAAGATGAATATCATGGCCTCGGTGCCTCGTGCGGCATGTTTGCGTTTGTTTCGCAGCAAGCGGATGCCGAAGATGGCGAACATGGCGGCCAGTGCCGTGTACAGCACCGATTCCACCACATAGATGACCACGGTGGCGGTGGAGGCTTCGATGTCAAGGTTGCCGGAGGTGAATGCCAGCACCATGGTGACGATGGTGATCGTCAAAAGCACCGCGGTAGCTCCGCCTGCCACAAGGCACAACACGCCGAATACCTTCACCGCCAAGGGAAGGCGTTTGCGATCGATGGCGTCTCGGTCGGCTCGGAATCGTTTCCTTACCCTGGGGGAGGACGTTGTGTTAGGGGAAGATTGTCGTTCGTCGTTAGTCATAACACTCCAAATGAGATATCGCGTTCGTAGGATTGCGGGTTCTTACCGCGAACCAGTATAACCAGATACTGGCGGCAGTTCGACAAGAGCGGTTTACGGTTCGGTTGCGATGCGCAAAACAAGAGCATCCGTGCATTAATTTGCATTAAGAATGATAAACGAAAGCGATGGCTTAAGCGAAACACGCAAGAACCTATGGGGGGAGGTCCCATATGCCTTCAGCCGTATTCGGGTGCGTAACGTGCTCGGCTGTATTTTGGTGTTGATGGTTGTACCTTTTATGGGATGAGCTTTGAGAATCCGGGTTGTTGTCGTACAATGGCTCGACATGCACTTTCGTGTGCCGGCATGACGCAATGGTAGCGTAGCAGTTTTGTAAACTGCCTGTTGCAGGTTCGAGTCCTGTTGCCGGCTCCATCGTTACGTCAAGGCCATCGCTTTCCTGCGGTGGCCTTTTTGTTACACGTTGTTCGGGTTCTTGGTCTGTATTGACGCGGCGTCGGTTGGAGGGAAGCGGAATGAACGAGGCTGCTGGGATAGAGGCTTCGCTTGGTCTCGCATCCGAGGAGGCGCAGGCGCGCATCGCCGCGGGCGAGGCCAATGTCGATGCGGGCGTGAAAACGCGATCGGTCGGGCAGATCGTCCATGACAACGTCTACACGCTGTTCAATCTGGCGAACGCCGTCTTGGCGGCGAATGCCGCCGGCTATTACCTGATGGGCCTTGATTACGGGCAGGTTTCCACGCTCTGCGTGCTGCTGACCGCTTGGATCGGCTGCAACCTTGTGGTCCGCCTGTCCATACCGCTCACGGCCATCCGTGCGGCGCTGCTTGCCGTGGTGGTTGGCGGAACCGCAGGCGCATGCCTGCTCATGCCCAAGGTGTTTTGCATAGCGCCGTTCACGCCGGGAATGTGGCTGTTTTACGGCATCGCCGCGGCGCTATCGCCCGATGCCTTCCAGGTTCATCTCGTAAACGAACATGCGCTCGGGAAGGATACGAGCCCCATCATCGGCAAAGGACCGCTCGGCCGCGCGTCTCATGCCGCGGTGCTCGTAGTATTCCCACGTGCAGTCGGTGTCGGTGAAGATGAACGCCTTCGAGGCCCCTTGAGCCGCCAGATAGCCCTGGGCATGCCCCATGAGCGTGCTTCCGATTCCAAGCCCTCTGGCTTTGTCGGACACGGCGAACAGCACCAGCTCGAAATCGGGGTCGCAGCCGCTTTGCTCAAGCAGGTCGCGGTCGGCCTGCTCCATGGCTTCAAGGAAGCGCGCAAGCTCTGCGCTGCTGCCGCCCAGCTCGTCAAGCTCTTTGCGGGTCCGTTGCCCGATGGCGTCCCAATGCGCCTGCGTTTTCTTGTTAGATACGCCTGCCCTTGTCATGATCACGCCGATGGGGGAGCCGTTGACAACGGCGACTTCGGCGAAGGTGTTGCGGCGTGCGAAGTTGGCGAAGTCGACGATTCCCGAGATGACGCGCTTTCTGCCTTTGGTGTAGCCATGCCACGTGTCGCCAAGGATGGCGCCGAGCGCCTCGATATCCTCGTCCCGAAGCGGGCGATATCCAACAGGTTCCATAGGTTCTCTCCTTGTTAATAGTCCATTATAAGACCAAAATAGTATGATAATGGACCATAGCAAAGGAACGCTCGACGTGCAAATCGGGTTGACGGAGCTGTGGAGATTGAAATGCATAAAGGCTGGCAGGCGTTGTGGGCTATCAACGGGCAATGCTATTTCAGTGCCGGATCGTCTATCGAACTTGGTCGGTGCAGCATACCGAGAAGCCTCGCGCGTGGCTTCTCGGCCTGCTGGCGCCGTACCCAGCCTCTACAAACATCGGTTTTTATGAAGGGCGTGTGCGCACCCTGTGTGCAAATGGGGCGATTACGCCTGTTGGCGGTCGTATACTGAGCCAAATGGCGCAGCACGCGCGACAAACGGGCCGCATGCCGCTATACTTCTTTAGGTTTGAAACGTTCCGCTTACAACGAACCTACAACTACAGCACATGCGTGCGGGACGTTGCCTGATGCCGTATGGGTATCCGGGGGCGCCGAAGGCGGCGCCTGAGGTTGGCCGCGAAGCGGGTGCGGCCCGTAAAAGGAGCAAAGGTGCTAGATCAGTTCTTCTCGCATGTCTCGTTCGTGGACATATTCAACTTCTGCGTCTTCTTGGCGTTCACCATCTGCTACACGTACCAGCTCTACTACGTGTTCGTGGTGCTCACCCGCAAGCCCAAGCAGCTTGTCGCGAAGAAGAACCACAAGTTCGCCGCCGTCATCAGCGCCCGCAACGAAAGCGCGGTCATCGGCCAGCTCATCCATTCGATCAAGGTGCAGAACTACCCGAGCGAGCTCATCGACGTGTTCGTCATCGCCGACAACTGCACGGACAACACCGCCGAGGTCGCCCGTGAGGCCGGCGCCATCGTGTTCCCGCGCTTCAACACCGAGCAGGTGGGCAAGGGCTATGCGCTCGATTACGGTTTCAACGTCATCCGTAGCCAGTATGCCGATCGCGGCTACGAGGCCTATTTCGTGTTCGACGCCGACAACGTGCTCGATGTGAACTACTTCCGCGAGATGAACAAGACCTTCGACAACGGCGCCGTGGCATCCACCAGCTACCGCAACTCCAAGAACTACGACAGCAACTGGATCTCCGCCGGTTACGCCGTGTGGTTCCTGCGTGAGGCGAAGTTCCTCAACCAGGCACGCCTGACGCTCAACACCAGCTGTGCCGTTTCCGGTACGGGCTTTTTCGTGTCCGCGAAGATCATCGAGCGCAACGGCGGCTGGAAGTGGCACCTGCTCACCGAGGACATCGAGTTCTCCGCCAACTCCATCCTGGAGGGCGAGCGCATCAGCTACACGCCCACGGCCGTGCTCTATGACGAGCAGCCCATCACGTTCCGCGATTCCTGGAACCAGCGTTTCCGTTGGGCGAAGGGCTTCTACCAGGTGTTCTGGCATTACGGAGCCCGACTGGCCAAGGGCATCGCCACCAACCCCAAGGGCAGCCGCTTCGCCTGCTACGACATGCTCATGACCATCGCCCCGGGCATGCTGCTCACCATCATCAGCGTGACGTTCAACGCCATCATCATCGCCCTGGCGGCTGCGGGCCTTATGTCCACGGGCGTTATGGTCGCCTCTTCGGTGTCGTCGATTTGCTTCTGCCTGATGAACTACATGGTGTTCATGTTCATGTTCGGCGTGCTCACCACATTCGTGGAATGGGATTCCATCCACTCCACCACGGGGAAGAAGATCCGCTACATGTTCACGTTCCCGTTCTTCATGCTCACCTACGTGCCCATCGCGCTGGTGGCGCTGGTGAAGAAGTGCAACTGGAAGCCCATCAAGCACTCCATCAACGTGGACGTGCAGGAGTTCGCCGAAAGCGAATCCCGCCGCGAGCGCGCCTAGCGCTTCAAGGCGAAACAACGTACGAAACGGGAAGGCGGCCTTGGGGCCGCCTTTCTTGCGTTTGGGAACGTGTTGCGAACGGCTCTGCTTGCAGGATCGCGCTTGTCTGGGTGTAGCTCTAGTGGGCGCATCGGGAAATCGGGGAAAGCGCCAGTAACGTTTTTGATGCGAGTTGCCGGGGCGCCGGCCCTTGTCGTGGGCGCGTTCGCTATACGCGGGCGAACACCAGGCAGTGCAGCTCCACCGCGCCTGCCGCGCGTAGGGCGTCGCAGGCCGCGTTCATGGTGGAACCCGTGGTGCACACGTCGTCGACGAGCAGGATGCGGGCAGGCACCGTGGCGCCCGGCAGCGCCTGGAAGCGCCCCTGCAGGTTATGGATGCGCCCGCGCCGTCCGAGCGCGCGTTGGTCGAAGGTGCGGGGACGCGCCAGCGCCTCGACCACGGGGATCCCCGCCATGCCGGCAACGGCGCAGGCAAGCTCGCGGCCGTGGTCGAAGCCGCGCCGGCGGCGTGCGGCGGCGCTCGCGGGTATGGGCGCCGCCACCGCGCCGGCAAGCCATGCGGGCGGCACCTGGGGAAGCATGAGCTGTGCCATCTCGGTCGCCAAGCGCCTTTCCCCAGCGTCTTTCCAGGTGCGCACGATGCGCGCGGCGCCTTCCTCGAACGACACAGCCGCCGCCATGCCGTCGAACGCCGGGCGCGTGCGCCCTTGCGCCGCAAGCATCACCTCGTTGCACTCGCAGCACTGCACGCGCCCGAACGGCGCGCCGCAGCGGGGGCAGGCGCGCCACCAGTCCACGTAGGCGAGCGCCGCCCGGCAGGAATCGCACAGCACGTGCCCGGGCGTGTCGCAGATCGCGCATCGCGTCGGCCATACGGTCTCGGCCAAGGCCTCCGCGGCTTCGGTGGCGATCGGGGCGCAGGCCCCTGCTATGTTCGACAGCATTCCCATGTCTGGAAGCATAGAGCGCGCCGTCTTGCGAAACCCTTGCGGAAAACGCGCCGCGAAACCCTCTGCTCCTTGCGTATCTGATACACTACTAAGGCTTCTTTCGAGTCTGTAGTTGCGGGCTTTCCACGAAGGCCCTAGTCCATGGCAGATGCGGTCGAAAGGATCCACGTAAGTCCCGCGGCGCGTCCGCGAAGGCGAGCACGGCGTATCCTAGAGGTAAGACGCACCCTCCGTTTATACGAGCGGCATACCGTCGCGACGGGGGAGAGGGTGGCGCGAAAGCCAAGCCCCGGTGCGCGAGTGTGGGGTCGAAAACTAGGTCAGTCGGAAGAAGCTTGTTTTCACATGCACGAGATGGAGGAAGTCGGAACATGAAGCATCTCAAGCGCTTTGCCGCATGCTGCGCCGCGGCCGTCTGCTGCGTCGCCATGCTGCTGCTTGCCACCGGTTGCCAACAGCAACAGGAATCGTACACGCCGCCCGAGGCCACGCCTACGGTCAGCAAGCCCGTCATCGCCCAGGAAGGCGTCCTGCGCGTCGGCGTCAACGCCAACAACGCGCCCTTGGCCGGCCAGCCCTCCTCTTCCACGAAGATCGTCGGCATCGACGTCGACATGGCGGCCGCCCTGGCCGACCAGCTCGGCCTGAAGCTCGAGGTCGTGGACGTGTCCACCGACGCCGCGGGTGCCCTCACCTCCGGCAAGGTCGACGTGGTCATGGGCGTGAACAAGTCCGATTCCCCCAGCTTCTGGACGTCCGACACGTACCTGCCCACGGCAGTGGCGCTGTTCGCCCAGTCCTCCAACTCCACGGTGCCGGCTAACTCCGCCTCCACCAAGATCGCCGCGCAGGTGTCCTCCAACAGCGCCTGGGCCGTCACCAACGAGTTCGACAACTCCACCATCACCACCACCGAGGACCTCAAGAGCGCCTTCTCCGCGCTTGAGTCCGGCAAGGTGCAGTATGTGGCCGCCGACGCCGTCGTGGGGTCCTATGTCTCCAACAACGCCGGCATGGACGTTCACATGGTCGCGCTCATGCAGCAGGCCAGCGGCTACTGCGTAGGCGTGCTCGACGGCAACACCCAGCTCAAGCAGGCTGTGTCCAATGCGCTTTCCGCTATGAACTCCAACGGCGTGTCCTCCATCATCCAGAAGAAGTGGCTCGGCACCACCATGGACCTTTCCGGCATCAAGCTGACCGCCGGCGCCTCCGATGACGAGGACGACATGGGCGAGGTGCTCAACTCCGCCAACGCGGCCATCGGCACGCTCACGGGCAACACCGGCTCCAGCACCAGCAAGACCGACTCCGACAGCAAGACCACCAGCTCCGATTCCGATAGCAGCTCCGCCGCTTCCAGCAGCACCAGCGACTCTAGCGCTTCGAACGGCGCCGCAAGCACTGCGTCGAACTAATCGATAGCAAGCTGAACTCGGCTTCATCTCCGATCAAGGCCCTCGCAATCGCGAGGGCCTTGCTGTAGAGGGCCGCAAACGATCGCGAGGGCTTGCCGTGCTGGGCGGCGGTCGATCGCGAGGGTCTTGCTGTACCGGATTGCGGTTGCGTCGTGAGAGCCTCGCCGCACTGAGCTACAGTCGATTGCGAGGTCTTGCCGCATCGGGCGGCGGTCATCGATCGCGGGGACTCGCCGTGCCTCGGCCGCGTCGCGGTGCGGCGGCTGTCGGGCCCGCTGCATTTCGTCAGCGTCTATGGCGAAAGCGTGCAGCCCTTCGCTCGTGCTTGACCTGAAGTCAACTTCCGGTGCTTCAATGGTTGGAAAACAACGATGGTCCGCGTTTGGCGGGCGGGGAAAGGAGCGGGTCTTATGGAACCGCAGCAGGTCCTGCACATGCTCGAGCAGGTGGCGTCGGGCTCGGTAAGCCCGGCCGCCGCGCAAGGCATGCTTGCAGACCTGGGCTATTCCGATCTCGGCTTCGCGAAGGTCGACACCGATCGCGCGCGGCGCACGGGTGCAGGCGAGGTGGTGTACGGCGCTGGCAAGACGGCCGATCAGGTCGCCGATATCTGCCTGGCCCTGCGCGATGCTGGCCAGACGTGCGTGCTCGTGACCAGGCTTGAAGCGCAGAAGGCCGAAGCGGTGCGGACTGCGCTGCTCTCCCGCGACCCGCAGGCTGCGGCGGCGTTCGAGTATCGTTCAACTCCACAGCTGGGTCTTCTCGGTGCGCCGGCAAAGCCCACGCGCGATAGCTACATCGCGGTAGCGTGTGCGGGTACTAGCGACCTGTACTGCGCCGAGGAGGCGGCGGTCACCGCCGAGGTGCTCGGTTCTCGCGTGGTGCGTCTCTACGATGTGGGGGTTGCGGGCATCCACCGCCTCCTGGCGCATCGGGAAGACATCGCAGGCGCCAGCTGCGTGGTGGCGGTCGCCGGCATGGAAGGCGCGCTTGCCAGCGTGGTGGGCGGGATGGCCGCATGCCCCGTGATCGCCGTTCCCACGTCGGTGGGTTACGGCGCCAGCTTCGGCGGCGTGGCGGCGCTTCTGGCCATGCTCAATTCGTGCGCATCGGGCGTTTCCGTGGTTAACATCGACAACGGCTTCGGCGCGGGATATCAGGCGCACATGATCGAGCGCGCGGGCAGCCAACGTGGAGAAGGAGAACCTGACATGAAGACCCTTAGATGGAACCTTGCCGAGAACGCCACGCGCGCCCAGCTTCTGGGCGATACCCTGCTGCAGCTGCCGCCCGATGCTCGGCAGCATCTTGAGGCTGCGGCCGATGCCGCGGGCGTCCCCGATTGGCATCATCACGATATCGGGGAGGTTCTCGCCACCATCGACGGCCTGGCGGTATCTCCGGCGGTGCGCGACCATATGCGCGCCATCTACACCATCTTGGCCGAAGCCGAGGCCGCCGCGCACGGCTGCGTGGTCGAGCAGACCCACTTCCATGAAGTCGGCGACGGTTCCCGTATCCGCAACACGCTGCTCGTCTGCCTGGCGGTGGAAGCCACGGGCGCCAAGCGCATCGTGGCCACGGCGGCGCAAACGGGGCAGGGCGAAGTTGAATGCGCCCATGGCACGCTTTCCATCCCGGCTCCGGCCACAGCGGCTATCATAGCTCGCGGCATCCCCGTGTGCGATCGCACGTTGCCCGGCGAGCGCATGACGCCTACCAGCGCGGCCATGATCTTGCATTTCGTGGACGAGTTCGAATAATCGAAGGTTTGCGAAGCTGCGACCCGGGGCCATCGCATTCGGGCCGCAGCTTCGTTTTGCGCAAACGAAAAGCGCCGCAGGCGCGGTCCTACATCTTGCAGCGGGCCTTGCCTGCGGCGCTTCGCCGTTTTCAGGGCTTTCGAGCGTTGCTGTCTTCTCCGCTAGCCGTTGAGCAGGTCGATCACGTCCAGATCGGCTTTCGCGCCCTCAAGGATGGTCTTGTTGCCGAACACGCAGACGGCTTCCTTGTCAAGCGCCCTTTCGATGACGCCCGCAAGCTCGCGCAGCTTCTTTGGCGTGGCCCCGATCATCTCCGCTCGCGTCTGCGCACGCGCCTCGGGGGTGCGCCCGCTCAGGAAGTCGCCGTCCTGGCGGCGGATCTGCATGCGCTCCTTGAGCGGCGCATCGAAGCCGGCAACGGTGCTGACCACGTAGCCGTCCATCTCCTCGGGCGCGGGGTCGAACGTGGCAAGCCATGCGGGCGTGCCGTTGAACCGCTCCAGCGTCTCATCCAGATGCGGGTCGCGATACGAATAGAAGCGCACGGTGCCGCTGCGCGCCGCTTGGAAGCCCGCTCCGTAGGCGCCGCCCTTCACGCGCACTTCGTTCCACAGGTAGTCGTAGGAAAGCACGCGCGCCGCGATCTGCCACGCGCCGGAGTAGGGCGCGCCGAGCGAGCGGCGGTCGAAGCCCGTGGAGGCGTAGCATACGTCGGTGGGCACGATGAACGCCTCGTTGCGCACCTTGGGCTTGGGGATCTCCAGCGCGGCCGGGGCTTTGCCCGTGCCCGCCGTGATGCCGGCGCATTGCCAGAAGCGCATGAAACACTCGTCGCTGCCGGCAAACGACACCAGCAGGTTCGACCCCTCGAACAGCTTATGCGCCACCTGGGCCAGGCGCTCGGCCAGTTCATCGGCGCGATCGTCGAAGTTGTCCAGCAGTTGAACCAGGAAGCGGTGGAAGTCCACGCCGCCGAGTTGCTGGCGCACCACGCCCGCCGGCAGGAAGTACGACGTCAGGCGCGCCATGGCGGCAGCGTGCCCGGCGTTGGCGAAGCTCTGCTCCATGCCGATGCGGCGTTGCTGCAGCGCGTCGCGGATCTTGCCGGTGTCGGTGAAGCCGGTGCGTGCCAAGATCTCGCTCGGCAGCTGGGCCAGCCATTCGACGTTCTCGGCCAAAGCCGATGCGCTTGCCACGAACGTGGGCGTCACGGCGTTGGGGTCATGCTCGTCCTCGTACACCTCGCAGAAAAACGAGCAGTTGCCCAGCTTGCCGTTGGTAAGCGTGTCGATATCGGCCGCCGAATGCGCATCGGTGCCGAGCTTGCCCAGCACGATGCCGAGCACCGCCGCATACGGCAGGTCCTCGAAATCAAGGCAGCTCATATCAAAGTAGCGGTAGGCGAAGACTAGGCCGCGCGTGGGCAGATGATGGCGGATGCAGGGAACGGGCGTGCCCTCGGCCAGGCCGTATGCGGGCTCTACGGGCGCTGGCCCGATGTCGGCGACCGTCAGCTGCGGCAGCTTCGCCACGTCTTCGGGCGCATCCGGCGTCTCCTGCATGCGGCGAAGCAGCGCGACCTCGTCCTCGACGCGGCGGAAGTCGTCGTCGGTGAAGCCGGCGGCAAGCTCGGCCAGGCGATGCTGGCCCGGGTCGTCCTGCTGTTCGACGGGGATAACCTCCACCTCGGCCATGTGGGCGCTGTCCAGGAACACCTCGCGGATAAGGTTCTCGAAATACCCTTCGTCGAGCGCGTGGCGCAGATAGGCGAAGTCGTCCTCGTAGCGCAGATAGGCCGTGGCAAGCTCGTCGTCGTAGAGCCAGCCGCACAGCGACGTCATGGCAAGCGCCACGCCGTCGGCCATGCCGAAGTCGCGTTCGCGCATGACGAACTCGGCGCGGGAGATGGACGCCTCCACCAGCGCATGGTCCAGGCCGCCCGCGGCCAGGCGCTCAAGCTCGGCATCCACGGCGGGGCGCAAACGCTTCGCGGCATCTTCGCCCAGATCGCGCACCTGCAGCACGGCGAAGGGCTGCTGCACGGAATCGGCCAGGTAGGACTGCACGTCCCCGGCGATGCCGGAGTCCAGAAGCGCGCGCTTGAGCGGCGCCTCGTTGCTGCCGGCGATGGCGTCGAGCAGGATGTCCACGGCTACGATGCGCGTGCGCTCGCGCACGTGCCCGATCGCCCAGCCCAAGCCCATGCAGGCGTTTTCCGGTGCGGTGGCCATCTTGCGGCGCACGCCCAGGGTTCGCACGGGCTCCTGCACGGGCAGGGTGCGCGGTGCAAGCTCCGCAAGCCCTTCGGCTGCGCGCTGCTTGCGGCGTTTCGCCTGCTCGGCGGCTACGGGCGTCAGATAGCGCTCATCCAAGAACGCCAGCATGCGGTCAAGGTCAAGGTTGCCGTACAGCACGATGTAGCTGTTGTCCAGGCGATAGTGGCGCTCGTGCTCCTCAAGGTAGTGCTCGTAGGTGAGCGTGGGGATGGCCTCGGGGGTGCCGCCGGATTCGAACGCGTAGGGGGTGTCGGGGAACAGGCTTGTCTGCAGCTGGTCGTACAGCACGCTGGTGGGGTCGGACAGCGCGCCTTTCATCTCGTTGTACACCACGCCGTTGTAGGTGAGCTGGCGGTCGGTTTCGGTCTGGCCCTCTTCGGCGTCGGCCACTTCAAGGTGCCAGCCTTCCTGCTCGAACACCTGGCGCTTGCGGTAGATATCGGGGTGCAGCACCGCGTCCATGTACACGTCGGCCAGGTTCATGAGGTCCTGGTCGTTGGTGGACGCCACGGGGTAGAGCGTCTTGTCGCCGAAGGTCATGGCGTTCAAAAACGTCTGCATGCTGGTTTTCAGCAGGTTGACGAAGGGCTCCTTGACGGGGAACTTCTCCGAACCGCACAAAACCGAGTGCTCCAGGATGTGGAACACGCCGGTGTCGTCGGCAGGAGGGGTGCGGAAGGCGATGGAGAACGCCTTGTTGCGGTCGTCGTTTCGCAGGTACAGAAGCTTTGCGCCGCTTACCGGATGGGAAAGCGTGTAGGCATCGCCGTCGATCTCGGGCAAGGGCTCGGCCGTGAGCACGGTGAACCCGTGCAGTTCCTGGCCTTGTTCAAGGTTCATGCAAGCCGCCTTTCTCTTTACTGGTTTCGCCCGCTATTGTCGCACACCGGCGGCGTAGCCGGGCAAGGTGCCGGTGCTGCTCCGTGGTTTTTCTACCTAGGTGCCGGGGCCTGTCGGCCAATCCTTTATAATCAGGGGCATACACAGCATGGAAACGCACAAGGCAGGAGGTACGGCATGGCGCAAGACCAGCGCTTCTCCCATATCACGGTCAATGCCGCCGATGACGACGACGTGGTCATCCAGGCGGGGGCTTACGGCCGCCATCAGGGCGAAGATGTTCTCGAAGAGCCCGTCTACGTAGAACCCGAGCCGCAGGTTGCCTCCGTTGAGGCGCCCTGCCCGCAACATGCGGCCCAGCAGGCGCCTGCCCAAGATCATGCCCATGCCGCCAAGCCGTATGCCGCGCACGCCCGCAAGGCGCAAGCCGCCGACGCCGATAGCCGTCCGCAGCCTGCCCACCGCGCCGACCAGACCCTCGACGACCTGGATGCCGGCCCCATGTCGGGCATGCAGAAGGCGGTGCTCGTCGGCGTCGGCGTCATCATCGTCGCGGCGATCGCCTACTTTGCCCTGTTCATGCGCTGATCGGCTGTTTTCAAGAGAAAGGCCTGACCATGTCCAAACATAGCTTCAACATCGCCCGCGGCGCCCGCAAGCAGCAGCCCGAGGGCGACGCGTCCCTGGGTCTGACCGAGGCGTTCGCGCCCATCGGCGCCGGCGACGCCCCCGAGCAGCGCGGCGCGGCCGACGGCGACACGTCGCTCGGTCTGACCGAGGCCTTCGCGCCCGTCGCGGCCTCCCACGGCGCGCATGCCGCCGGCTTCAAGTACCAAGGCGACACCTCGGAAGACTATTCCGATCCGGTGGAGAGCCTCGAGCCGCGCGACGAGCCCGTGTTCGGCGACGAGGTCCCTGCCGCCATGCCCGCCCAGCCTCGCGGCCGCCACGGCAAGCCCGAGCCGGTGGAGCATCCGCATCTCAAGAAGTCGCGTCGCGTCCGCCGCGTGCTCGTGATCATCGTGGCCCTGCTCGTGGTGCTCGCCTGCGCGTTGGGGTATTTCGCCTTCCAGCTGTGGAACGAGTCCAGCCGCGCCATGGTGCAGCAGACCCAGGCCCAGCAGCAGTCCACCGACGTGGGCAACCTTTCCCAGGACAACTCCGGCAAGGATGCGGCAAGTGCCACCACCACCAAGAAGACCGAGGTTCCCAACCTGGCCGGCGTGCTGGGGCAAACCCAGGATGCCGCCATCACCGCGCTTGCGCACGGCGCCACGGTCACGTCCTCCAAAGACGTCAACGAAGAGGGCAATTCCGTGAAGAAAAGCGTCACGGTGGCCCTGACCGCAGAACCCGCCGATTCCCGTTCGGGCACGCCCACGGTCTATCTTGGCCTTGACGCCGACGGCAAGGTCATTCAGGCCGGCTACTCCGCCGCCACCGCGTCGCTCGGCTACGGCTCGCTTAGCTTCGCCGACGCCGTGAAGAATGAGCACATCGTCGAGAAGACGCTGCGTGAGGCGGGCGTGAACGTGGCAGACGGCTCGGCCAAGCTGCCTGCCGATAAGACTTCGTACTCCACGTACGCATCGGACGGCACCACGCTGGTGAAGGAGAACTGCTCGTTCAACGGAACCGTGGACATCAACGGCGCCGCCCACACCTGGTCGAGCGTGCTCATGTACGACTACAGCACGGCCAACGCCTCCGGCAACCTGGCCGATACCGTGCGCATCATCTATATCTACATCAACGCGTAGCAGGCAACCGGCGGCCGAATGGCCGCCGGTGCTATTTCGATCAGGGACCCGGGGCCGTGCGCTCGGCATGTCGGGACGCAAGGGCTTGGTCGATGGTCTGGGATTGGAGCTGGGTTGGCCTTCCGCAGCGCGTGTCGGCGATCTGCGGGTCTGGTTCCCGCCCGCAGCTTTTGCTTCTTGTGTCCATCTTGTGAACGCCGGCCGGTGAGAAGGGCGGTCCCTTGCGCCGGACGGCGTTCGCGCTATAATAAATGAGCTGTTCACAAGCGGGGGCATAGCGTCTCCCACCTAGTTCGGCGCTTTCAAGCTGCTGATGGGTCGTATGAATACCTGAACATGGTTCGTTCATCACGCCCGCATGCTTGAAGCTGTGGGTTTTTTTATGCCATGCGATACCGCATGCAAGGAAGGAAGGTGAGTGCGATAGCCGCTCAAGAGCCTAGGCTCAACGAACAGATCACGGTGCGCGAGTGCCGCCTGATCGGGTTCGACGGAACGCAGTTGGGTATCTACCCGGTTGCCCAGGCGCAGCGCGTTGCTGACGACCAGGGGCTTGATCTTGTTGAAATCGCCCCGAATGCGGAACCGCCCGTGTGCCGCATCATGGACTACGGCAAGTTCAAGTACGATCAGGCCATCAAGGCGAAGCAGGCTCGCAAGAACCAAAGCAAGATCGAGACCAAAGAAATGAAGTTCCGCCCGAAGATTGATGTGGGGGACTACACCACGAAGAAGAAGCACGTGCTTCGCTTCCTCTCCGCTGGCAACAAGGTCAAGATCACCATCATGTTCCGCGGCCGTGAGATGGCCCATCCGGAACAGGGCCTGACCATCCTGGAGCGCCTGGCCGACGACCTGAAGGACATTGCGGTCATCGAGAGCCAGCCGAAGATGGAAGGCCGCAACATGCACATGCTCATCGCCCCGCTTCCCGCAAGCATGGCGGCGAAGAAAAAGAAGGCAAACGACAAGAAAGACGAAGGAAAGGACGAAGGCAATGCCTAAGATGAAGACCCATCGCGGTACGGCAAAGCGCTTCCGCGTTACCGGCTCCGGCAAGATCATGCGTGCAAAGGCCTACAAGAGCCACATTCTGACGAAGAAGTCTCAGAAGCGTAAGCGTAATTTCCGTCACGAGACCGAGCTGGCTGCCGCTGACCGTCGCGTCGTGGCCCGCAACCTCGGCCTTCGCTAAGTTTTAAAGGAGCAGTGATAATCAATGGCTCGTATCAAGCGTGCAGTTAACGCCAAGAAGAAGCGCCGCACCGTCCTTAACCGTGCAAAGGGCTACTATGGTGCCAAGTCCCGTTCCTACACCGCTGCTAAGGAACAGGTCCAGCACTCCCTGCAGTACCAGTACCGCGATCGCCGCAACAAGAAGCGCGAGATCCGCCGTCTGTGGATCACCCGCATCAACGCCGGCGCCCGTCTGAACGGCATGAGCTACTCCGCCTTCATGAACGGCCTGAAGAAGGCTGGCGTGGAGCTGGACCGCAAGGTGCTCTCCGACATGGCCATCAACGACCCCGCGGCTTTCACCGCCATCGTAGAGGTCGCCAAGAAGGCCCTGTAAGCTGTTTCAAGCTTCACATGTGCAACACCCCGCTTGGGAATCCAAGCGGGGTGTTTTGCGTAAGGGAAGGGTTTTGCTTCGGTCGATTCCCGCTGCCACATGTGTGCGAAGAGGCGCTTGCACGTCGCTATGGTAATGGACTACGCGATGCGAAGGCAGCACGCAGTCGAACCAGGCTTGCCGTGCCCACGTCAACACGGCTGTAGATACGAAAAAAGCGCCCCAAGGCGCTTTCCACGTGCCATGCTATCGCGTAGCGCTAAAAGCGCTTACGATGCCTCCAGCTCTTCGTGCGTTCCGGACAGCGTGCGCCCGATATAGGTGCGCGCAGCCGCGGATGCGGTGCCGGTGTAGTCGGTCTGAACCTCGATGCCGGCTGCTTTCAGGGCCGTCTCCGAGGTCGGATCGATCCTGTTGACGATCATGACGCTGACATCAAGGTCTTTCAGCACCTGAGCCAGCTGAGCCGGAGGAAACGAAAGGTTGGGCATGTTCTGGCAATCGGCGAACATGCCACGGTCAACGCGATAGCACATGAAACTTGAACTGCGTGCAAATCTTGGCGCCACATCAAGCCCCTGGCAAGCTACCGCTATGCGCATGGCGTCCTCCCTCCTAAAGACGATATACACTTTACCGATAGATTACCGGGCTGTTATGCGCCGGCCCCTTAACCGGCGCATAACCAACTGTTAGCGGCGCCTGTTGCGCTGGTGCGCAACCTGGGCGCGATGAGCGCGTCCAGGGCGGAAATCGCCGCCCTGCGCACCGGACGCGCTGCTAGTCTTGGCGCGGTTGGCAGAAGCGTTCCTAGAGCCGTTGCCGCGCTTCTGCTGCGAGCCCTGATTAGCGTTGCTGTGCTTCCTTGCAGCTTGCGCCGTCCTGCTGGCGGGCTTTTCGGCGGCCTTGCGGTTGCCTCGCTTGGCGCGGCGGGTGTTCACTTCTTCCGCCTGTGCGGCCTCGCGCGCCTTGTTCTTCCTGCGCGTGCGGGCGGCCTGCTCCTTCTTGGCCTGCTGGATCTCGGGGTCGCGACGAGCCTCGGCGCGCTGCGCCCTGGCAGCGGCCTCGTTCTCGGCTTCGTGCATATCGAAGTTCTCAAGCTCAAGCTCGGGGATGGTGCGCTTGAGCAGCTTCTGGATGTCGCGCAGCGCGTCGGCGGTTTCGGGGCTGACGAAGCTGACGGCGAATCCGGACGCGCCTGCGCGGCCCGTGCGGCCGATGCGGTGCACGTAGTCCTCGGGCTGCGTGGGCAGGTCGTAGTTCACCACGTATTCCACTTCCTCCACGTCGATGCCGCGAGCGAGCACGTCGGTGGCCACCAGCACATCGGTGGTGCCGTTGGCGAAGTTCTCAAGAGCGCGCCTGCGCTGGTTCTGGCTGCGGCTGGAGTGGATGGCCTCGACGGAATAGCCGACCTTCTTCAGGCGGCGGCACGTGGCGTCCGCGCGGCTGCGTGTGCGGCAGAAGACGATGACGCGCCTGTGGCCGCGCTCCTTCATAAGGCCCTTGAGCAGCTCGGGCTTCACGGCCTGCTGCACGTGCATGACGTACTGCTCCACCGTGTCGGCCGTCTCGCCCTTGTGGGCGATCTCGACCATGGCGGGGTTGTGCAACAACTTGCCGGCCGTGCTCATGATGGTACGGTCGATGGTGGCGCTGAACAGCAGGGTCTGACGGTTTTGCGGCGTGGCGCCGATGATCTTGCGCATGGCAGGCCAGAAGCCCATGTCAAGCATGCGGTCGGCCTCGTCGAGCACGAGCACCTCCACGCTGCTCAGATGGGCGGCTCCCTGGTCCATAAGGTCCACCAAGCGGCCCGGCGTGGCGATGAGCACGTCGACGCCGCGGTTGAGCGCCTGGATCTGCGGGTTGTAAGAAACGCCGCCGACCACGGTGAGGATGCGATGGTGCGTGTTCTTCGCGATGGTGCCGCACACCTCGCCGATCTGCTCGGCAAGCTCGCGCGTGGGGGTGACCACCAGCATGAGCGGGCCCTTGTTGCCCTTGGCATGGCCGAGCTTGTCCATGGTGGGCAGGCTGAACGCGGCGGTTTTGCCGGTGCCGGTCTTCGCGGCGGCGATCAGGTCGCGGCCCTCGAGCACCTTGGGGATGGCCTGCTCCTGCACGGGAGTGGGGGTGCTGTAACCCAGCTGGGCCACAGCCTGCAATGCCTGGCCCGAAAGGCCGAGGTCGTCGAAATGCGTCATATAAGGTAGATCCTTTCCATGTGCGCGCGGCGTTAACGCACGTGCGCGGGTTTATGCCCCCAATAGAAATGGAGGAAATGCTTCTTGTACAGCGGGTTTGCCGGGTCCTTCTCGGCGTCGGCAAGCTCCATGGCGGCGCACGCTATGTCGCGCGCGGCGTCGGGGCGGCGAAGGAAGCTGCCGTTGACCAGCATTGCGCGGGCGCTCTCGGGGCTGCGCGAGATGTGGCGCAGCGCCTCGAGCAGCTCTCGCCAGGTGGTGACGTGCATGGCCGCGCCAAGCGCGGTAAGCAGCCTGACGTTGGCGTTTTCCTGGCCGTATGCGCGGCCGAGTAAGATCATGGGAACCTGCGCGCACAGGCATTCGGTGACGGTAAGGCCGCCGGATTTGCAGATGACCAAATCCGATGCCGCCATAAGACCTGCCATGCCCTCGACATACTCGAGCACCGTCACGCAATCGGAGATGCCCAGGTCGTCGCAGGCCCTTCGCAGGTGGCCGGCGTATTCGGCATCGTTTCCCGCGACGAACACGAAATGCAGGGTGTCGCTGAACGTGTGCAGATACGGCAACAGGTTGTCGAGCGCCGTGCGGAAGTGCACGTAGGGCCGAGGCAGATAGGCTCCGGCAAGCGCCAGCACGATACGCTTGTCCTGCGGCAGGCCCAGGCGTTGCCGGGTTTGCTCGCGGTCGTAGCTTGCGCGGAAGTCCTCGCGCGTGGGGATGCCGGTGATGCGGATGCGTTGCTCGGACACCAGGCGCGGGCGCAGCGTCTCGGCCATGCTCTCCGTGGCGACGCAGAACAGGTCGGTCGACAGATGCGGCCACAGGCCCTCGGTCTCGTAGTCGGTGGGAACGCACACAATGGGGAAGTGCTGCCCGGTGAGCATGCGCGCCGCCACGGCGACGTTGGCTGCGGTGATGTGCGTGCATATTATGGCAAGCGGGCGACGCTTGCGCACCAGCTCGGTGAATTTGCCGTACATCAGGTGCGACCAGATGCTGCCGCCTCCCCACAAAAGCCTGCCGGTAAGCGTGAAGCGCCACGTCAGGTCGTAGATAGGACGGGTGGGGCCGGTGAACATGGAAGCGGTTTTGTCGCCATCGAACACCACGCGGCCGTAATCGAGCACATCGAGAACCTCGACCTCAAGACCGTCGGGGAGCTTCGGTACTTCGGGGAAGGCCTCCGTGGGCTGCTCGCGCCCTTCGGCCTGCTCGGCTTTCATATATTCGAAGGCTTGGGCCACGGCGTTGGCCGCGCTGCGATGCCCCGAGCCCACCGAAGCGTGCATGACGATGACCAGCGGTGCGGCCTGCTCGTTGCGCGGATCGGTTTCTGCGGGGGTAGCGATGATGGATGCCTTTCCCTTCAAGATAGCGAAAAAGCCGGCGAACCGGCTTTTGCTAACAAAAAGGGCCGGTACTCGACCAGCCCTAGCGTTCGAATGGTGCCCCCAACGAGAATCGAACTCGTGTCTCAGCCTTGAAAGGGCCGCGTCCTGACCTCTAGACTATGGGGACGGGTTGCGCTTCCGTGTCGAAAAGCAGCCCGTTTAGTATGCCAAAAAGCAATCCGATTCGCAAGCCCCGATTACACGGTTGTGCATATTTCTTACACAACTTGGTCCCATTTCAACAGACCGGATGGGCTCGCTCGGCGCAAATCCCCGTAAACTGATGATCGTCGATGGGGCGTGAAACGATCGGGTGCATTGGCCTGCGCTGATGGGGGACGCCCTTCTCGACGGGAAAAGGGGGACACGGGAAGCCGTCGGCCTACTTCGCGGCGTTTGAGCGCCCGTAACGCTCGTAGGCTTCCGTGACCTCGATCTCGTACTGCTTGCGGTTGCCCTTGACCACCGTGTCCAGGATAAGCCCGCACGCGAAGCACAAAAGGCCCACGAACACCAGGCCCACCGCCAGAAGCGCCGTGGGCAGCTTCGGCACCAGGCCCGTGGCGGCGAACTGCGCGATGACCGGCACGCCGGCCACGAGCCCCAGCACCACGAACAGCAACGCCACCCAGGAGAACAGCGCCAGCGGCTTGTAGTCCTTGAACAGCGACATGATCATCATGAGCACCTTGAAGCCGTCGGAGAAGGTGGAAAGCTTCGACTCCGAGCCCTCGGGGCGGTCGCGGTAGTCGATGGGCACCTCGGCGATGCGCCAGCGCTTGTCCACGGCGTGGATGGAAAGCTCGGTCTCGATCTCGAAGCCCGGCGAGAGCACGGGCATGGTCTTGGCGAACACCTTGTTGTAGGCGCGGTAGCCCGTCATGACGTCGGAGAACTCGAAGCCGTAGATGGCCTTGATGAGGAAGCGCACCAAATCGTTGCCGAAGCCGTGGAAGGCGCGGTCGTTCTCCTCGCCGTAGGTGCCGTTCGAGAGGCGGTCGCCCACCACCATGTCGGCCTCGTCGGCGAAAAGCGGCGCGAGCAGGGCCGGCGCGGCCTCGGCGGGGTAGGTGTCGTCGCCGTCGACCATGAGGTAGGCCTCGGCGTCGATGTCGCGCATCATCTGGCGCACGACGTTGCCCTTGCCCTGGCGGCGCTCCACCTTGACGCAGGCCCCGTGGGCGCGCGCGATGTCGCCGGTGCCGTCGGAGGAGTTGTTGTCGTAGACGTACACGGCCGCCTCGGGCAGCACGCGGCGGAAGTCGTCGACCACCTTGCCGATGGTGACGGCCTCGTTGTAGCAGGGTATGATGACGGCCACGCCTTTGCCCGTGAGGGCGGCCTTGTCGGTTTCAGTCACCGGGCGCTCCTTCGTGAAGTTGAATGCACAAGTAGTAAGCATGCTACTCGAAACTGCGCGGTTTCGCTACGTGAATGCCGCGCTTTCCGCAGTATATGCGCGGATGGCGTGGGATTGTTGTGCCGATGGGGCAAGGGGTGCCATAATCGTCAGGTTGCGCTGCGAGCGCTTCGCCTTGCTCATGGGTCGTTCGGGCTGCTGCCGGCACTATGTTTCGGCATGCAAGGTTGGCAGCGCGTGCGCAACGGCATACGGGAATATACCAAGGCGGGCCCTGATCGAAGGCCCGGCGAATGCGGGATGCGGGATGCCCCCGCTTGCGATGGAGAGGAGCCCTGCGTGAAGAAGCTTATCGCGCAGCTTATGAAATTCGGCGTGGTCGGCGTGATCGCGTTCGTCATCGACTACGGCCTGCTGGCCCTGCTTACCGAGGCGTTCGGCGTGAACTACCTGGTTAGCGCCACCATCTCGTTCACGGTGTCGGTGGTGTTCAACTACGTTGCCTCCATGCGCTACGTGTTCACTCATAAAGAAGGCATGTCCCGTCGCCGTGAGTTCATCATCTTCGTGGTGCTGTCGGTCATCGGCCTGGGCATCAACAACGCCTGCATGTGGGCCGGCGTGGAGCTTCTGGGCGTGCACTATCTGATCACCAAGATCTTCGCCACGGCGGTGGTCATGGTGTGGAACTTCGTCACCCGTAAGATCTTCCTAGATGCCGGTGATGCGCCGCAGGGGCAGCAAGCGTAATCGTCGCTACGCCTGAAGACGCGCTTCGCTCAAGGTTATTGTCTGGCGGGTACGTGCATTGGGAGGTGAAGTGCCCGACGCTCAACCACGACGCTAGAAACGACGAACCCGCCAAGTTTGGCACCTGGCGGGTTCGTGGAAAATCGGAATGGTGCCCTAGGCAGGGTTCGAACCTGTGGCCTTCTGCTCCGGAGGCAGACGCTCTATCCAACTGAGCTACTAGGGCGTATCTACCTATTATACGCTACTATCGCCCGAATGGGCCTGAAAAAGAAACGAGTGTGAACATGACCGAAACCATCACCATCGAGCGCATGGGCTATGGCGCCGAAGCGGTCGGGCATCTGTCCGACGGCAAGACCGTGTTCGTGGAGGGTGGCGCCCCGGGCGATGTGGCAAGCGTGGAAGTGGTCGAGGACAAGCCCACGTTCGCACGCGCCCGCATCGCCAAGCTCGAGCAGCCCGGAGCGTGCCGCGTGACGCCGAAGTGGGCCGAGCCCGCGGCAAGCGGCGCGGCCCCATGGCAGCACATCGCCTACGACGCGCAGCTTGAGGCCAAGCGCGCCAACGTGGTTGCCGCGCTCGCCCGCACGGGCGGATTCGGCGATGCAGCCTCCGAGCTGGTGGCGCCTTGCCTGCCCTCCAAGCGACAGTGGGGGTACCGCAACAAGCTGGAATTGGGCGCGCAATGGGGCGCGAAGGGCACGTTCAACCTGGGCTTTCATCAGGAGGGCAGCCCCGATGTGATGCAGGCGCTGTCTTGTCCGCTGGCCCATGACGCCATCGCGAAGGCCCCCAAGGCGCTGCGCGGGGCGCTTCGTTATCTGCAGGGCTCCGACGACCTGGGGATCTTCCGAGTAGGCGTGCGCACGAGCGTGCGTACCCGCGAGACCGAGATCGCGCTGTGGACGCGTCCGTCGGGCTTCCCGCGCGCGGCGGCCGCCAAGATGCTGAAAAGCTCGCTCAAGGTCACCAGCGTGGTGCGCGTCATCGCCGATCCGGGCAAGGCGCGCAAGATTAAAGGCCTTGAGGTGCTCGACGGCAAGGGTTGCTGGCAAGAACAGCTGCTCGGCGCGCGCTACGTGGCGCATGCCCCGTCGTTTTTCCAGGTGAACACCGCGCAGGCTGAAAAGCTCATGGAGCAGGCCATCCGCATGCTCGGCGGAAGCGTGGGGGAGGAAGGCCCCGAGGGTCTCGACGGGCTGCTCGTCGCCGACCTGTACGCGGGCTGCGGCACCTTCGGCGTGGCCATGGCGCGCGCCGGCGCCGACGTGATCGCCGTTGAGTCCGCGGCCTCCTCGGTGCGCGACCTGCGCCGCAACGCCGACGAGAACTACGTTGACATCGACGTCATCGGCGGCGACGCTGCTCGCGAGCTGCCCGAGCTGGGCGGCCTTGACGCGCTGGTGGTGGACCCGCCGCGCGCGGGCCTTGCCGACGGCGTGCCGGCTGACATCGCCGCCGCCCGCCCGGGACGCGTGGTCTACGTCAGCTGCAACCCCGCAACCTGGGCGCGCGACGTGCGCCGCTTCGAGGATGTGGGGTACCGTCTGGAGCGCGTGCAGCCCGTCGATCTGTTCCCGCAAACCTATCATGTGGAGCTGGTCAGCTGCTTCGTTCGCGGCTAGGCATCGGCGCGTTCGTACAGTTTGGCGTTCGCGGGGCCCGGGTTTGCATGGGCTGGACGGAGAATGCGCGCACGGCGCTGCAGCGCCGGGTTCGTGCGAGCCGGCGGGACGTGTGCACGGCGTCGGTGGCCGTTTGCCGGCGCCCCGGCCCCGTTTGTGCGTTCTACGGTTTTTCCCCGCAGGCGTTTTCAGGTTTCGCCGCGGCCCGTCCCAAGCTGCTAAACTACGCATCACGAGATTCGTTTAAAGCAACGCCCGCCTTCTGCGCGGGCGTTTTCGCGAAGGCTTTCGGCAAACGTCGGGGCCGGTTTGAGAAAAGGAGAAGTCCCATGGCTTTGTACACTCCCGCGTACCAGCCCACCGGCGAGGAGATCGCCGTCATCAAAACCTCCAAGGGCGACATCCGCGTGCAGCTGGCGGGCAAGGACGCCCCCATCCACGTCGGCAACTTCGTCGAGCTCGCCACCAAGGGCTTCTACGACAACCTGAAGTTCCACCGCTACGTGCCGGGCTTCGTCATCCAGGGCGGCTGCCCCAACACGCGCGACCTTGATACCGACCAGGTCATCGCCGCTGCCGGCAACCCCTTCGCCGGCCTTGGCACCGGCGGCCCGGGCTACTGCATCAAGGAGGAGTACTCCACCAACCCCAACAACCATCACGCCGACGGCGCGCTGGCCATGGCCCGCAGCCAGAACCCCGATTCCGCGGGTTCGCAGTTCTACCTGTGCCTGGGCGCCCAGCCCATGCTGGACAGCGGCTACACCGTGTTCGGCCAGACCATCGAGGGCAAAGACGTCATCGCCCAGCTTCGCGTCGGCGATGTAATCGAGGGCATCGAGATCGAGAACGCCGCCGAATAACCTGCTAACCGCAGCATTCCGAAGCGTACAAGATAGCGAAGGATCCAGATGAACAACCAGTTATTCCAGCAAGCCCGCGCAGCTTATGCGCAGAAGGATTTCCAAGGCGCCTTGGAGACCTACCAGCAGTGCTTGCAGGACGAGGCCAGCCCCCTCGCCCCCGGCGAGATGGGCCAGCTGTACCACCAGATGGGCAACTGCCTGGTGAAGCTCAAGCAGCCCAACGAGGCCATCCAGGCTTACGGCCAGGCCGTGGCCGACGAGGCATACGACGCTCGCGGCGGCGTGCATTACAACCTGGGCATGGCCTATGCCGCCCTGCACGACTACGAGGACGCTGTGGCCAACTTCGAGGCCGCCGCTTCCGATGCGAAGTACGACTCCGCCTATAAGGCCTACACGGGCATGGGCAACGCGCTTCTTAAAATGGGCAAAACCGCCGAAGCCGGCGTGGCGTTCCGCAACGCCGCCCTTGACGAGGCCAACCCCGATCCCACCAAGGCCCTGCTGAACCTGGGCGTGTGCTTCATGGCGCTCAACCGCGCCGCCGATGCGGTGTCGTCCTATGAAAGCGCCCTGCAGTTCGACATGCAGCCTGAGATGCGCAACCGCCTGTACGCCAACCTCGGCCAGGCCTACGTTGCTACCGGCCAGATGCAGAAGGCCGTTAACGCCTTCGAGGAGTCCATCGCCGACAAGACCTACTTCCTGTCCGACTCCGCAAGCGTCGATTACCAGCGCGCGGTGGCCGCCGTCGCCCAGGGCACGTCCGAGATCACCCAGGTCATGGCCCCGGTTTCGGTTCCCGGCGGTGCAGCGCCCTCCGATTCGGCCGATCTTTCCGGCATCGATGTGGCCGCTGACGGCTCCGCCATGTACGCCGAGCAGGACCCTTACGCCGCTCAGCAGGCCGACCCGTACTACTATGGCGACCCCTACGCCGCCGACGCCGGCCAGTACGGCGCGGCAGCAGGCGACGATCGTTTCTTCAGCGCTTCCGACGAGGAGCTGGAGCAGTGGTCCAAGGGCGTTGCCAAGCGCGATCGCAAGCGCCGCAACGTAGGTCTGAAGATCTTCGTCGTCATCATCCTGCTTGTCGTGGTGGCATTCGGCGGCGCGCTGTTCATGTACACGCAGGGTTGGGGCTATCCCAGCCAGGACAGCGTGGCAACGCAGCTGTTCGCCGACCCGGATAACGCCTCTGCGCTGTATTCGGCCGAGGTCAGCGATACCTCCGCCGCTTCCATGACCAACTCGCTGGTGAAGGACTCCGCACCCGCCATCAACGCTGTGGAGAAGTCCATGACCGACTCCACCGTGTACGTGACCGCCGAGACCGACCAAGGCGGGCAGATGCAGTACAAGCTGTCCATGGTGCGCGACCTCATCGGTTGGAAGGTCAGCAACGTGGAGCTGTACTTCCCCAGCCAGAACTAACGGCTTGACGAGCTGCGGACTTCGCGTCCGGGCCTGTCGCCAAACGGCTCGATGCGCTTGCCGGGCATCGAAGCCGCAACCAAGGTAACCTGCGCCCGTGGAAACGGGCGCTTGGGATAAGAGATAAGAAGAAAGGTACCAATCATGGCTATCCAGAAGACCTACAGCATGATCAAGCCCGACGGTGTGCGCAACGGCCACATCGGCGAGATCGTCAACCGCTTTGAGCGCGCCGGCCTGACCGTCGAGCGCATGGAGCTGGGCATGGTGACGCTTGACCAGGCCAAGGCCAACTACGCCGAGCACGAGGGCAAGCCGTTCTACGACGGCCTCATCTCCTACATCACCTCCGGCCCGGTCGTGAAGATGGTCATCTCCGGCGAGGGCGCCGTCGCCAAGGTGCGCACCCTCATGGGCGCCACTAATCCGGCTGAAGCTGCCCCCGGCACGATTCGCGGCGATTTCGGTCTGATTATGGACGAGAATGTTATTCACGGCTCCGACTCCCCGGAGTCCGCTGAGCGCGAGATCGGCATCTTCTTCGCATAAGCCGACCGGCATCCTGCAACTTTGGAAGCCCTTTGCCCGCTCAAGCGGGCAAAGGGCTTTTTGATTAGGCGGGATGCTGGAATACTGTTCGCGCGTGTTGCCTCGGTGCGCTGCCTTAAGGGGGTGGTCGTGCCGCTAGCAAGCGCCCTGCGGATCGCTATGCAGGTGCTTGCGATATCGGAGCCCGCAATGCCGTAAGACGAGAAACGGATGAAACATGCTCTATCGAGTTTTCGACGCCGCGGAGCTTCCCGCATTGGTGTCGGCATTCATGGACGGCTACGAGGTCGTGGCCCCCGTGAAGCGCGGTGCGCATTATTCGTTCGAGGCCATCACCTCGCCTGACGAGATGGACCTGGCCTACGATACCACGCTCGCATCGCCGAAGCGCTATTTCCTTCCTCCGACCGAAACGCTCATGCGTTACAACGCCGCCACCAACGAGGTGGCCGATTTCCAGGAGGAAGTGGTCCCGCGCGTGATCTTCGGCGCCCATGCGTGCGACATCAACGCCATCAATCGTCTGGACCTGGTGTTTAGCGACGGGCGTTATCCCGATCCCTACTACAAGGCCCGCCGCGCCGCCACGTTGATCGTGGGCGTGTCGTGCAGCCCCGACTCCGATTGCTTCTGCAACCTGTGGGATGCCGACGAGGCGCGTTTCGGCTACGATCTGTTCCTTCATCGCCTGGGCGATAAGTTCCTGGTCAGCATCTCCAGCGTCGAGGCCGCCAACATCCTTGAGTCCGCGGTCGATCTGCGCGATGCCACCAACGAGGACCGAATCGAGTTCCGTCACGCCACGCGTGCACGTCAGGCGGCGTTCAATCCCGACATCCCCGAGATCCAGGACGTGGCCATGCTCATGGACGCGTTCCACTCCGATCCGTTTTGGGAGGAGCTGGGCAGCAAGTGCCTGGCCTGCAACGCCTGCGCCGCCGTGTGCCCGACGTGCTTCTGCTTCGATATCCAGGACGTGCTCGACCCCAACGGCCAAACCGGCGAGCGCCAGCGCATCTGGGATGCGTGCACCTCGCCGCAGTTCGCCGTGGTGGCCGGCGGCCACAACTTCCGCCCCACGGGCCGCGAGCGCGTGCGTCACCGTATGTATCACAAGCTCAACGGCTTTTTGGCCACTTACGACCGCATGCTGTGCGTAGGCTGCGGACGCTGCGTAAAGGCGTGCAAGGCTGACATCAACCCCATTCGCGTGCTGGAGTTCTTCGAGAAGAAGGGGGCCGAAGGTGCCTGCTAACACCGATTTCAACCCCGTGGTCGTATCGCCGTACCACGATGAGCCGGCAGCCATGACGGGCCAGGAGCTTATGGCCGCCAACCCGTATCGTCCGTGGCCTGCGCGCATCACGTCCATCACCGAGCTGACGGCAACCGAGAAGCTGTTCGAGTTCCGCCTGATCGACGAGCGCATCCGCGAGGCGTTCCGCCATGAGCCGGGCCAGTTCGTCGAGCTGACCATCTTCGGCGTGGGTGAGGCGCCCATTTCCATTTCGTCGAGCCCCTCCAAGCGCGGCTTCATCGAGCTGTGCGTGCGCCGCGCCGGCCGCTTCACCGAGGCGCTGCATAAGATGCAGTGCGGCGACATCGTGGGCATCCGCGGGCCCTTCGGCCGCGGCTTCCCCTTCGAGGAGATGAAGGGCCACGACATCCTGCTGGTTGCCGGCGGCCTGGGCATCGCGCCGCTTCGCAGCCTCATCAACAACATCCACGACGAGCGCAGCGACTTCGGCAAGGTCACCATCATCTACGGTTCGAAGAACCCCTCCGAGGTCATGTTCCGCAACCAGTTCGAGATGTGGCGCCACCGCAAGGACTTCGACCTGTACCTGACCGTCGACAACCCCGATGACACGTGGGATGGCGAAGTGGGCCTGGTCACCAAGCCTTTCGAGCATCTGGAGATCAGCCCCGCGAACACCTTCGGCGCGGTGTGCGGCCCGCCGGTGATGTACCGCTTCGTGGTCGCCGAGATGCGCAAGAAGGGCATCAGCTACGACCATATCTATATGAGCTTCGAGCGCCACATGAAGTGCGGCATGGGCAAGTGCGGCCACTGCCAGATCGGGCATCAGTACTGCTGCATCGACGGGCCCGTGTTCAACTATTGGGAAGCGAAGAACATCCAGGGGTCGATGTAGATGGGAGGCACGAACATGGGATGCGGAAACGACGAGCGCCAGGTGCGCGACCTTCCGCGCGTTGTGGTGGTCGGGCTTGCCAGCTGCTTCGGCTGCCAGCTTCAAATCACCAACGTCGAGCAGCACCTGACCGACGTGCTCGGCCAGATCGACCTGTGCTATTGGCAGCTGGCTTCGAGCGAGCCCATGCCGGAGGAGTTCGACGTGGCCGTCATCGAGGGCGCCGTGACCACCGAGGAATCCGAGGCCACGGTGCGCAAGCTGCGCGAGCGCGCCAAGTGCGTCATCGCCTTAGGAGCCTGCGCCGCCACGGCGGGCATCCCCGGCATCGCCGCGCGCAACTTCTTCAAGCGCCCCAGCCAGGTGTACAAGGACGTGCCCGCGGCGTGCGGCTCCATGGTGGTGCCGCGCCCGGTCGGCGCGGTCATCGACGTCGATCACACGGTGCGCTGCTGCCCGGTCGACACCATGGACTTCATCGACGTGCTGCAGCGTGCGCTGTACGGGTCGAACAAGTTCGACCGCACGGGCACCATGTGCGGCCAGTGCAAGCGCAACGGCACCGACTGCTTCTTCGACCAGGGCCAGCTGTGCCTGGGCCTGGTGACGGTTGCCGGTTGCGGCGCGAAGTGCGTGAACCTTGGGCGGGCATGCAACGGCTGCCGCGGGCTTTCCCCCGACGCCAACCTTGACGCTGCGCGCGCCGCGTGCGAGCGCGCCGGCGTGGATCCGGACGATTTCGACGAGGCGCTGGCGCTGTTCAACCAGGTTGAACGCGTGCAGTCGGCGCGCGAATAGGAGACGAATCGATATGACGAGGACCGCCATTTCGGTAGACCATATCGCCCGCGTTGAGGGCCATGGCAACGTGCATCTGTCCATCAAAGACGGTGCGGTGGAAACGTGCGAGATGAACGTGGTGGAGCCTGCGCGCCTGTTCGAGTCCATGGTGGTGGGCCGCAAGTTCGCCGACGTGCCGTATATCGCCAGCCGCGTGTGCGGCATCTGCTCGGCAAGCCACGTTATCACCGACATCCTGGCCATCGAACGCATCTTCGGCGTGGAGGTCACCGACCGCACGCGCGCCCTGCGCGAGCTTCTGGTGTACGGCAGCTACCTGCAAAACCATGCGTCGCACCTGTTCGTGTTCGCCGCGCCCGACTTCCTGGACATGGCAAGCGTGTTCCCGCTGGCCAAGGCCAACCCCGAGCTGTTCGACCAGGCGCTGGGCCTGAAGTCTTTAGGCAATCAGCTGTGCAACCTGGTGGGCGGGCGCTCCATCCACCCGATCACCGCGGTGGTGGGCGGCTTCACGCACGAGCCGACGCGTGACGAGTACCTGGCCATGGCCGACAAGCTGGACGCCGAGCGCGAGTTCGCCCGCGCGGTGGTGGACCTGTTCAACGGCTTCGCCGTTCCCGATATCGCAACCCAGGGCGACATGATGGCCATGGTGGCCGAAGGCCGTTACCCGGTGGCCGACAGCCGTTGGGCGCGCTTCTTGGACGCGGGCGTCACGTTCGATGCCGATAGGGCCTGCGAGCAGGTTGAGGAGTACGAGGTGTCGCATTCCGCCGCGCTGTTCGCCCGCTGCAGGCAGACGGGCAAGACCTACTTCACCGGCGCGCTGGCGCGCATCAACGCCTCGTGGGGCGCGCTTTCGCAGGAGGCGAAGGTGGCGGCGGCGAAGGCGGGTCTGCGCCCGCCCGAGCGCAACCCGTTTTTGAACAACGTCGCCCAGGCGGTGGAGGTGCTCGACGCGCTGGGGCGTTGCGCCGACCTGTGCCGCAAGCTTGCCGAGCCCGACGGTCCGTTCGAGGGCGGCAGCGCCCCGGTGCCGTTCGAGGTGCGCGCGGGCGTGGGCACGGGCTTCACCGAGGCGCCGCGAGGCACGGTATTCCATCAGCTCGAGCTCGATGACGCCGGCCGCGTGGTGCATGCCACCATCATGACCCCCACGGCGCAGAACTGCGCGAACCTGGAGGCCGATATGCGCGTGCTGGCCGAGAAGCTCATCGCCGACGGCGCGGAGGTGCCGGAGGTGCGAGCCGAGGTCGAGAAGCTCGTGCGAGCCTACGACCCCTGCTTCAGCTGCAGCGTGCACTAGGCAACCGAATAGCACGACCGAAGGCGGCCCGCGGAATGCGGGCCGCTGTTTTGTGTGGCTGGTCGGGCGCGCCTCGCTGGAGCAATGGGGAAGCGGCTTGCGATGCGCTGCGAACGGTTTGCTCGGTGCTTGTCGGTTTGGCCTTGATGCTCGGTATGACGCCAGGCTCCCTTCGCCATCCCTAATGCGTACCCCTGATGGATTTCCATGCGCAGGGAAACCGGGTGAAATCGCCTGTGCTAGAATCTGGTTTCACTAGAAACGTAGCACAAGGGGTTTGCCTACATGTCATTCTTGGATTTCTTCTCGGGTCTTACTGGCCAAATGTCATGCGACATGGCCATCGACCTCGGCACCGCGAATACCCTGGTCGCCATTCCCGGCGAAGGCATCGTCGTCAACGAGCCTTCCGTCGTCGCAATCGAGAAAAGCACCCATCGCGTCCTGGCCGTCGGCCACGAGGCGAAGAACATGATCAACCATACGCCCGACGCGTTCTCGGCCGAGCACCCGCTGCACGACGGCGTGGTGGCCGACTACGACGTCACCGAGGCCATGATCAGCGCGTTCATCAACAAGGCCGCGCCGCGCAAGTACCCGTGGCAGGCCAAGCCCCGCATCGTCATCTGCATCCCTTGCGGCGCCACCTCCGTTGAGAAGCGCGCCGTGTTCGAGGCTGCCGTGCAGGCAGGTGCCCGCCAGGCATACCTGATCGAGGAGCCTATGGCCGCTGCCATGGGCGCTGACTTGCCCGTCACCGAGCCTACCGGCTCCATGGTCGTCGACATCGGCGGCGGCACCACCGAGGTGGCCGTCATCTCCTTGGGTGGCATCGTCACGTCTTCCAGCCTGCGTTTGGCCGGCAACCGCATGGACGAGGCCATCGCCATGCACCTGCGCGACCTTCTGGGCATCAAGATCGGCGAGCGCACCGCCGAGATCATCAAGATCAAGATCGGCTCCATCCTGCCGTTTGAAGACGGCCGCGAGCGCGACATGATCATCTCCGGCCAGGACGTCATCACCGAGCAGCCCAAGGAAGTCACCATCCAGTCCGAGGATGTCCGCCAGGCGCTCATCGCCCCGTGCGAGGAGATGGTGGTGCATATCAAGGAGACGTTCAAGAAGACCAACCCCGACCTGGCGTCGGACATCATCCAGAACGGCATCCTGCTCACCGGCGGCGGTGGCCTGCTTTCCGGCCTGGACCGCTACCTTACCGATAAGCTGGAGATTCCCGTGTGGGTGAGCGAAACGGCTTTGACGAACGTGGTCATGGGCTGCCTGAAGGTTCTCGAAACCCCGCAGGCGCTCAAGCAGACGCTCATGCGATCGAAATAGGACAGCCTCAACGTTATGGCTCTTAATTTTCAACAACAAAGCTCGGCGCTTATGCGCCGAGCGCTGCTTATAGGCTTGATCGTGGCCAGCATCATCATGATCACGGCTTACGGTCGCGAGGGCTCGGCCGGTCCGCTGCATACGCTGCAGTCCGCCGTGTCGGGTGCCGTCAGCCCGCTGCGCATCGTGGGCGGCTCGGTGGAGGCGGCAACCTCCACGGTGGGCGACACCATGGAGAACATCACGGCCGACCAGAACACCCTGACGGGCTTGCGCGAGTACAACAGCCAGCTTGAGCAGCAGTATGCCCAGATGGAGGAGTACAAGCAGGAGGCGCAGCGCCTGCAGAAGCTGCTCGACCTGAAGGACAACTACCAGATCGAGGGCACGGGCGCGCGCGTCATCGGCCGAAGCTCGGAGGCGTGGAGCCAGACGGTCATCATCAACAAGGGCGCCAACGAGGGCATCTCGACCGGCCAAACGGTTATCGGGACCTCCGGCGTGGTGGGCCAGGTGGTGTCGGCCAGCGGCAGCACCGCAACGGTGCGCTTGCTCACCGACCCGCAATCCGGCGCCGCGGCCATGGTGCAGTCCAGCCGTGCCGAGGGCATCCTGCGCGGCAGCCTGGTGGGCCTTCTGTACCTGGAGGATTTGGACGCCGACGCCGAGGTGAACGTCGGCGACGTCATCGTCACCTCGGGTTTGGGCGGAAGCTATGCGCGCGGGCTCATTATCGGCACGGTGGTGAAGGTGGATGCCCAGCAAGGCGATACCAGCCGCCGCATCGTGGTCTCCCCGAACGATTCCATCGACACGCTCGAGGACGTGCTCGTGGTCTCCAGCGTGGGCGCCTCCGATGACGACGATTCGGATTCCAGCAGCTCCTCGAGCAGCTCGACTGCTTCTAGCAGCTCTAGCAGCTCCTCGTCGAGCTCGAGCAGCTCTACTAACTCCGGCAACGGCAATTCATCCAACGAAGGGGGGCGCTAGCCATGGGCGAGAAGAACAACCTGGTGCTGGTGGTGGGCGCTATCGTGGCGTTCGTGCTGCAGATCGCCTTGGCCCCGGCCGTGGCGCTGTTTTCGGCGCAGCCGAACTTCCTGTTGGCTTATGCCCTGGTCGTGGCCATCGTCATCCCCACGGAGGCGGGTCCGGTGCTGCCGTTTATCATGGGCCTTCTGTATGACCTCACGGGCACGGGCCCGGTGGGCAGTATGGCGCTTCTGCTGGTCATCGCATGCTTCTTGGCCTCCCGCGTATTTTCTCTCATGGATAACGACACGCTGTTCATGCCGCTCGCCATCTTCACGGCCTGCGCGCTTCTGGCCGAGCTTTGCTACGGCATGCTGCTCATGGCGTGCGGGCTTGCCGCCAACCCTGTGGAGGCGCTGTTCACCCGCGCCCTTCCGTGCGCGCTGTACGACTGCGCCGTGGGCCTGGTGGTCTACTTCGTCATGGCGCGGCTGCTTGCCTCCGGCGCCCAGGACCGCGGTCTGCGCACGCCGAAACTGCGATAGGGGGCGCGCATGTTCGCAGCTATCGTAGCCGGCTTCGTGGCCCTTTTGGTGGTCGCTGCCATCTTGGTGGCGGTTTACGTGGTGCTTCGCGGCCGGAAAACCGAGAACGTCAGCGTCAAGCGCGACGTCCGCTTTATCCAGTCGGTGGGCGTGAGCAGCTCGCTTCCCGATTCGCATCGCGTGCCGGCCGGCGGCGTCGCCCGCGGGGGCACGCCTGCGCAGCCGGTTGCCAACCCCGGCGATAACCTGAAAAACCGTTTCACCGCCATGGGCGTTGTGGCCGGCTTGATCTTCGGCACCCTTGCCACGAAGCTGTGGAGCATGCAGGTGCTTGCCGGCGCCTCGTTCAAGAAGGAATCCGAGGACAACCAGTACACCACGGTGTATACCCCTGCGCCGCGCGGCTACATTCTGGACGCCGACGGCAACGTCATCGTGAAGAACCGCACGTCGCTCACGGTTCTCGCCGAGCCCGACGTTGCCAACGACCACGACGTGGTCGCACGCCTGTCCACGGTGTTGGGCGTCCCGACCGGTATCGTGCGCAAGCGCATCGCCGACGCTACCAGCGGCGCGCAAAGTCAGCGGGTGGTGGCAAGCGACGCCAGCATGCGCAACGTCGCCTTCATCGCCGAGCATGCCGACGCGTTCCCGGGCATCACCGTGCAAACCCGCACGGTTCGTGATTACCCCCATGGCGCCCTTGCGGCGCATGCGGTGGGCTATACCGGTAGCGTGACCAGCGACGACATCGCAAGCGTGGCCGAGGGCCGCGATCTTGAGCTGGGCGACTCGGTGGGCCGCAGCGGTATTGAGCAGATGTACGACAACCTGCTCGCCGGCGATCACGGCGAGCGCAAGGTCATGGCCGACGCGCAGGGCAACGTGGTGGAAGTGGTCAGCGAAACGCAGCCCGTCAAGGGCTCGGACGTGCATACCACCCTGAAGTCGCACGTGCAATACGTGGCGGACAAGGCGCTTGCCGATATGATCTGCCCCGATGGCGGCGCCATCGGCTCGGGCAAGGGCACGGGCGGCGCGGTGGTGGTCATGGACGTCACCGACGGCAGCATCGTGGCGCTTTCCAGCTATCCCACGTTCACGCCCTCCACGTTCGTTGGCGGCATCACGCAAGACGAGCTCGACCTGCTGCAATCTTCCGCCGCGTTCAGCCCGCTGCTCAACCGCGCCATCCAGGGCACCTATCCGGCTGCGTCCACGTATAAAACGTTCACCGGCTTGGCGGCGCTTGAAAACGGCATGGCAACGGCAACCGAAACCTGGGACTGCACCGGCAGTTGGGACGGTTTCGGATCGGGCGATGTGCAGAAGTGCTGGAAGAAGCAGGGCCACGGCACGCTCGACTTCCGCGGGGGCATCGTGAACTCCTGCGACACCGTGTATTACGACATCGGCTACAAGTTCTGGGATGCAACCGCGAACAAGGGCAAATCGGCAACGTTGCTGCAGGACTTCCTGAAGCGCTACCGCTTGGACCAGACCACCGGCATCGACCTTAACGGCGAAACGTCGGGGCGCATCCCCACGCCCGAATGGAAGCAGGAGTACTTCCGCGATACCCCCGAAGACGCCCAGTGGAAGGGCGGCGACTACACGAACATGTGCATCGGCCAGGGCTACGTGCTGGTCACGCCCATGGAGATCGCGGTGGCCTATGGCGCCATCGCGTCGGGCAACATCGTCAAGCCGCATCTGCTCAAAGAGGTGCGAAACGCCGCCGGCGACGTGGCGTTGACCTATCAGTCGCAGGTTCTGGACACGCCTGACGTTTCCATGGCCGACCTTGCCGTGGTGCGCAACGCGCTTCGCGGCGTGACCACCGACAACGACGAAATCGCCAAGCTGTTCAACGATCAAGGTATCGACCCGGATACGGTTGCGTGCAAAACCGGTACGGCCGAATACACTGATATGGAAGACACGGCATGGTTCGCCTGCTATGCCCCCTATGACGATCCGAAGTACGTGCTCGCTTGCGTCGTCGAGCACGGCGGCGGCGGTTCATCGGTGGCGGCGCCGATCGGCGCGCAGGTCATGGCAGCGGCGCTTTCGTCGGCCAACGCCTCGGATGGGGAGGTCGGCGACATCGCGGGCTCGTCGGGCAAGTCGGAGGCCGGCGCCGGCAAGGGCACGTCGAGCGGACGTTCGGACTAACGGGAAGGAGGGCGCTATGGCGCAGTTACCGCAAATCGATTCGCTTCGCCGCCCCAACGCGGCGGCATCAGCTGCATCCAAGCCGCGCCGTTTCCCGTGGCTGCACCTGCCGCTTGCCATTGTGATCACGTTGCTGGTGGGATACGGCCTGATCATCGTGTATTCCGCCGTCCGCGCTGACGGCGATTACCAGTACAGCCGCCAGCTCGGCGGCGTTGCCGTGGGCCTTGTGTTCATGATTTTGGTGTGGCGGTTCGATTATCGTCGCCTGTCGGGTTACACCACGCTGTTCCTTATCATCAACGTGGTGCTCATCATGTCGCCGCACATACCGGGCCTTGGCACCGATGCCGGCATGGGTGCGAAAAGCTGGATCAAGCTAGGCATGCAGATCCAGCCCGGCGAGTTCGCCAAGATCACCGTCATTCTCATGGATGCCGCGGTCATGGCGCGCTACGGCGGCAACCTGGACGATCCGCGCGAGTACGTGAAGGCTCTAGGCATCATGATGGTGCCGTTTCTTTGCATTATGACGCAGCCCGACCTGGGCACCGGCCTTGTGTATCTGTGTATCGCGGCGTTCGCCCTGGTCATGGGTGGCGCTAACCCGAAGTACCTGCTGATAACGCTCGGGTTGCTCATAGCGGCCGTGGTGGCGGTGTTCGCCATCGACGAGGTCATCAAGTCCTCAACGGGCGAGTACAAGCTGCTCAAGCAATACCAACGCAACCGCCTGCTCGTGTTCATGGACCAGTCCGGCACGGCAACCACCGATGAAGGCTACAACCTGCAGCAGGCCAAGGTCGCCATCGGTTCGGGCGGCCTGTTCGGCAAGGGCCTGTTCCAGGGCACGCAGCATTCGCTGGGCCTTCTTCCCGAGGCGCCCACTGACTTCATCTTCTGCGTGCTTGCCGAGGAGCTGGGATTTTTGGGCGCGCTCGTGCTGCTCGGTTTGTACGCCGCGTTGGTTTTGATAAGCTTCCGTATAGCCCGCAGCTCCGGCGACCTGTTCGGCATGGTCATCGTGATGTGCGTCGTGGGCATGTGGTTGTTCCAGATCCTGGAGAACATCGGCATGGATTGCGGCCTGATGCCCATCACGGGCATCCCGTTGCCGTTCATGAGCTACGGATCGTCGTTTATGGTGGTGAACTTCGTCATGCTGGGCATGATCGGCTCGGTGTGGTCCCACAATGCGACGCTCAAGCAGCATTAAGCGAAAGGATGCCCTATGCAGCTTCCTGTTGATATCGGTGCGCTGTTGGAAGAGGCCGTCAACGTAGAGGCCGCCCGCGCCACGCCGCTTTCGGTAAGCGTTTACGTTGACGATACGGCTCCGGGCGACGTTGCCGCGCATGTGCGCCAGGCGTTCGCCAGCGCATCCGACACGGCGCGCGTTTCACTCATCTACCTGGACGGACGCGAATTCGCGCCAAGCTCCGGAGATGACATGGCCTGCATCGTGGCGGGCTTGAACGAGAACGTGGGCGCCTATGCCCGCGCCTGCCGCAAGGCCGGGGTGCCCGTCATGGTGGTCACCACGCTTCCGCAGCTGGTGGGGGCCATCGCCAAGGCGGCTGGTTGCGCCATCCCCGAGGCCGACATCGTGGCGCCCAAGCTCACGGCGAAGGTGTACGAGCACGTGTCCACGGCTGCGGGGCAGGGACCGGCCATCACCGCTTCGTGGGGCGCGCCCAAGCCGCCGGAAAACGGCGATGTGGGCATCTACGAGCCCATCGAGCTTATCGACGACGCGCGCGCCACGCTCGACGCGCGCATGGGCCAATGGGTGTGCGCGGCTTGCCGCTCCAAGCGTCTTGCCTTCGCGCAGGCCTTCCCGTTCGTTCGCCGTCCGCTGGCCTTGGAAACGGTCAACGCCACGTCCGTGCAGAACGCCGGCGTGGGGCTGCTGTTCCTCATCCCGGGCGCCGACCTTCCCGTCATGACGCTCAACCAGGCCAAGATGCTGCTCCAGATTGCGGCTGCCTATGGGCAGTCCATCGATGCCGGGCGCGTGCGCGAGCTTGCCGCCTTGGTGGGCGGCGCGTTCGCATGTCGCGCGGTCGCGCGTCAGCTGGCCGCCGCCGTGCCGGTGCTCGGTTGGGCCGTGAAGGCTGCGGTTGGCTATTCGGGCACGCTTGCCATGGGCCGTGCCGCCGTGGAGTTCTACGAAGGCGGCCCTACGGTGGCGAAGTTCGCCGAGTACGTTTCGGCCGCGCGCGATAAGGTGATCGCCGCCGCCGCGAAGCAGGCAGCGGGCGCCGCCGCCGACAACGGCGCGGCCGCCGTGGAAGCCGTTCGCCAGAAGGCAATCGATGCCGTCGCGGGTCTGCGCGCCCGCATTTCCCGACGCTAATCTTGTTTCCGAGGGGGTAACAGTGACAGATCTGTGGCCGCGGCTCGAGCCGCTGCTTGCCAGCGCCGAAAGACCGGCGCGCTACCTGAACCATGAGTTCGGGTGCGTGTACAAGCCCGAGGCGGACTTCCGCTTCTGCATGATGTATCCGGATACCTACGAGCTGGGGCAGGCCAATCAGGCCCTGCGCATCCTGGTGAACGTGGTGAACGCCGTGGACGGCATGGTCGCCGAGCGCGCCTTCCTGCCGGCGGCGGAGTTCTGCGACGTCATGCGCGCCGAGGGCCTGCCGCTGTTCTCCATCGAAAGCTGCGCGCCCGTGGCCGAGTTCGATGCCCTCGGCGTCACGTTGTCTCACGAGCTGGTGGCAACGAACGTGCTCGAGGCGCTTGACCTGGCGGGCATCCCGTTGCACGCGGAGGATCGCGGCGAGGACGACCTGTTCGTCATCGGCGGCGGCCCGTGCTCGTTCAACCCCGAGCCCTATGCGCCGTTCTTCGACATCTTCAGCATCGGCGAAGGCGAGGAGGCGCTGCCCGAGTGCTTGCAGGCCATCCGACGCCTGCGCGCCGAGGGCGCGTCCCGCGTCGATATCCTGCGCGCCATCGCGCGCATGGACGGCTTCTACGTGCCCAGCTTGTATCGCTGGCGCGATGAGGAGCAGGCGCAGCAGGCCGGCAGCTGGATCGAGCCTATCGAGGAGGGCCTGCCCACGCACATCCAGAAGCGCGTGTTCGAGGGGTTTGCGGAAAGCCCCGGCTGGGAGCCGTGCATCGTGCCGTTCACCGAGGTGGTGCAAGATCGCCTTAACGTGGAGGTGCTGCGCGGGTGCGCCCGCGGCTGCCGTTTCTGCCAGGCTGGCATGATGTACCGCCCGGTGCGCGAGCGCTCCGCCGACAACATCGTGAACTCGGTGGTGTGCGGCTTGGCGCAAACCGGCTATGACGAGGTCAGCCTGACCTCGCTGTCCTCCACCGACCACTCGCAGATCGCCGACGTCCTCACGCGCCTGAACAAGCAGTTCCAAGGCAAGGGCGTGCGCATCTCCGTTCCCTCGCAGCGTCTTGACAGCTTCGGCGTGGATATGGCGGGCCTGGTGGCCGGCCAGAAGAAGGGCGGCCTGACCTTCGCCCCCGAGGCCGGCACGCAGCGCCTGCGCGACGTCATCAACAAGCAGGTGACCGAAGACGACCTGTTCGGAGCCGTGGACGCTGCGTTCGGCGCCGGTTGGCGTCGCTGCAAGCTGTACTTCATGATCGGCCTTCCCACCGAGACCGACGATGACATCAAGGGCATCGCCAGCCTGGTGCAGCGCGCCTACGATAGGGCAAAGAAGGCCGTGCCGGTCGAGCAGCGCGGCAACATCCGTATGTCGGTGTCCTGCGCGCTGTTCGTGCCGAAGGCCCAGACGCCGTTCCAGTGGGATGGCCAGATCGCCCCGGAAGAGGCCCTGCGCCGTGTGTCGCTTCTGCGCCGCAGCGTGAAGTACCGCGCTATCGACGTGCACTGGCACGACCCGTCCACCAGCTTCGTCGAGGCCGTCATGAGCCGCGGCGGGCGTGCGGCTGCCGCTTGGGTGGAATCCGCGTGGCGCCATGGCGCGCGCTTCGACGCATGGACCGAGCACTTCAACGAGCAGGCATGGCGCGATGCCGCCGTCGAGGTGGGGCTTGACCCCGCCGCCGTGGCGCAGACGTCCTACGACACCAGTTATGTCATGCCTTGGGAGCATATCTCCACGGGCGTGTCCACGCGCTTCCTAGCGCATGAGCGTAAGAAGGCTGCGGCGGAGAAGACCACGCCGGACTGCACCTTCGAGCGTTGCGCCGCATGCGGTGCGTGCCCGGGTCTGGGCATCGACAACCAGCTTGCCCAGCCGCGCATCGCCGGCGGTTCGAACGCTCGCCCGCAACAAGCCGGCGAAGAGGGCGCGGCTGCGCCCGTAGCCGCCGAGCAGACCGCAAGTGGTCAGCCCGCCGCCGGTCCGCAAACCGCCGAGGAAGGGGAGTAGCATGGCCGAGCAGCAGACGTTCCGCATGCGCATCACGTTCGCCAAGCAGGGCCGCCTGGCTTTGCTGTCGCACCTTGAGGTTGCGCGCGCCATCGAGCGCGCCGTGCGCCGCGCCCAGCTTCCCTTCGCCGTGTCGCAGGGATTCAGCCCGCATATGAAGATCGCGTTCGGCGCCGCGCTGCCCGTGGGTGTGGGCGGCACGCACGAGATGGTCGACCTGCAGCTTCTGCGCTACGTGCGCCCTGAGGAGGCCCTGCTCGCCCTGCAGAAGGAAAGCGTCCCCGACCTTATGGTGAAGGAATGCGTCTACATCGAGCCGAAGGCCCCTGCGGCCTCGGCGGCGTTCCCGCTGAGCACGTATCGCGCATTGCTGTCGGCCGCGCCGGCGCAGCTGCCGGTGCCCGCGCAGGTGCATATCATCCGTAAGAAGAAGGAGAAGGTGCTCGACGTGGCCGACTTCCTGGTGGGGGAGATGCTCCTTGAGGGGGCGTCCCTGACGTTCACCTTGGAGCAGAAGCCCACGGGCAGCCTTCGACCTGACAAGCTGTTGGCCGCGTGCCTGGATCAGGTCAACGTGCCCGATGACCAGGAGCAGGAAGTTCCGCTGGCGTTTCTGGTGGACAACGCCTGGACGCAGTCCATCGAGCCGCCTGCCGATGACCAGCCGCTACGCGTGCTGTCCATGACGCGCATCGATCAGCGGGCGAAATAGGCTGAATAAACGACGAACGCCCTTGAGTCGCCTCCCATTTCTTGTACATTGCGGGATGGGAGGCGCTCTTGCGCGTATAGCCGTGATTAGGGTCGGGCGCGGCGTCGATGCTAGGGCGGCCGACGCTAGGGCAGTAGCTGGGAGGCTGATCGATGGCGCTAGGATAGCTGCCGATAGGGCGGTCGCCGAGAGGTTGTTCGATTTTCTGCCTAAGTTCGGCTTCCCTGCGCGGGTCCGAATCCGCCACGGCGTGTCGTTCCGGGTTGAAAACCGCCGGACTGCCAATTTTTTGAAAATAGTACTTGCATCGAATCGCTAACTGCTGTATTGTACTTTCTCGCAGCTGAACGGGGTGTTAGCTCAGTTGGTTAGAGCGCCGGCCTGTCACGTCGGAGGTCGCGAGTTCAAGTCTCGTACATCCCGCCATCTTTTTCAGCAGCATATGCACCAGTGGGGTGTTAGCTCAGTTGGTTAGAGCGCCGGCCTGTCACGTCGGAGGTCGCGAGT
>ERZ1034913.87-NODE-87-length-91900-cov-39.835843_pt1 | contig 91900 bp, 85 predicted proteins | sample MGYA00520697_ERZ1034913 | MGnify/ENA primary metagenome ERZ1034913 (study PRJEB33766, sample SAMN09781786) | gut metagenome | biome: gut microbiome | host: Homo sapiens | place: Madagascar | study: EMG produced TPA metagenomics assembly of the PRJNA485056 data set...
AACGTAGTACTCACCAATAAATAAGCGTCAATACGGTGCTCCGTTGACGCTTACAACCATTTAACATATTATCAGGAAATATTTTAGCCTGAACAGCAACAGTATTAGTTAATCCTGTAAAACTTGACGCTGATGTATAAAGCGCCTTAACACCCGCTTGGATTGTTGCTATGTTATTACTTTCAGCCTGTGCACGTTGAGAAGCTTGTACTTTTGGATAAACGATAAAAGCAGCTACTACTAATGCTGCGATGATCCCAAGAACAAGTAATAGTTCTAAAAGTGAGAAACCTTTTTTATTTTTTATGTTTTTAATTAATACTGTCTTTTTCATTTCCTTTATATCTCCATAATTGATCAAAATGATATAAAAGAAATAATAAATATAGAAATAAATGCAACAACAAAAAGAATATTATATACAAAGCAGCCGACAAGCGGATTACTTAACAGAAAATAAAAAGACCGTGTTCACTTACGGTCTTTTTATCGGGAGTATACCCCCATGACTTTATTAAATACCACCACAGCTTACAAGATTTGAATATGGAGTTATTCATCTGTGATGATAAAAATAAAATACAATTAATATAAAATAATGTCAAATTTAATTCAATGAAAGTTGAATACATATAACATTTTATATTTATACAATGACTTCTATATTCCATTAAGTTTTTCGGCCTTTCATACTAGCCAGAAATAACATTCCGCTTCTTTTAAATCTTTCTTTATCATCTGGATGTAGGTGAGGTATCTCTAGTAGCATACCTAAAACAAGATCCTTATCCACCGTAAAAATATCACAATCAAGAACCTTGGCAACTTCCGCACCTAAAATTATTTTCTGGCGTGTTTCTATCTGTTTAGACTCTTTCTTAGACTTATGTTGTAAACGATTTAAACGCATCTGAGCAGATGCTAATTGCTGTTCCAGTGTCTTTTTGATTCGTGGTTTCTTTCTGGTTTGTTCTTTATCTGAAATATCACTCATTTTCTATCCTCCTATAGTTCCATGATACATATATATTTCTTATATATATGTTAGTCAATGAGGATATTTAAAAATGATTTTATTAACCTTTTTTGTAAGATGGGAACTTTTCTTTTAAGATATTAAAACGGTTAATAATATTTTCATGTTCTACTGAAAAATAATCTATGCTCCTTTTCAGAAGATCATTGGCAACATCAACGACAAATTGGCTTCCTTCACTATGATTATAGACAGTAAATACATCAGCTATCCAATGATAGCAGCAAAGCGTCAACAAAATACAATAGTCTTGATATTCTTTAATTCCTGATAAAAAAGTATATCCGTTATAATCTACTTGCCTTGTTCTTCTATAATATTGTCTAAGCGTGGGTTTCATTATTATTAAATTGTTTTTAACTATATCATAGTGAATGTCATCCTGAACGTAGTCGTTTTTAAGAAAGAAGTTATTGCTATGAACATATAAAGCATAGGCAATCGTTTCAGTAGAGATTCCATATTTCTCGCATAGAGCCGTTGAGACAACAGGATTGTTTTCTATATGTCTTATAAACTCACTTTCTTTCAATTTTTTTGTTTTAGTTTTAGTTTTATTCATATATTTCTCACTATTATTATATCCGATTAACGACGGAAGGTTTCTGGTCTTTTCCACTCAAACACTACTGCATGACGTTCTTTGTCTCTTTCTTTTTTGATCTGACAAGATATACGATTGTTGAGGATCTTTTTTCGAGCGATTTTTAAAACTTCTTTCATTTCACATTTTACAAGCTTTCTACCTTTAATTTTCATTTCTTCATATATGGCATTATTGATAAAATCTCTTTCGTTAGCTGATAGTATCTTTAATCTTCCTTGCTCATCCGCATTATTTGATATGGTATTAATTGTTTCATCTTCTTTTTTTTCCATATCAACTTTACTCTTCTTTTGTTTTTTTGATTTTTGCTCTTTTCTAATCGAGCGGACTTGATCACGAGCAATAAATTTGACAGTCTGTTTTTCTTTTTTATTTAGTGCTTTACCTTTTAACTTAGCGGCTTCTTCCAGAAAATCATCTATTATCTTTTTTTCATTCTCAGTAAGATTTTGTATCCATCCCATTCTTAATTTTTTTGTTTTACTTTCCATATCATTACCTTTTTATTTATATTTCTTAATTAATACAATTAAAAACCAAAATACTCAAATTAATCCATGCACTATATTTAGTTTATGAACCTACGTACTTTCCATTAGTTACTTAATGAAACATCACCTACCTACTGATTTTTTAAATTATTTTTTTGTACTAGTAGTACTAGAATTTTATTAGATTAGGTTCTGGGTTTTAGGTAGCGACTTTCAGTCGTAGTAGTTTTCCGTCAGGAAAACTTAGTTTTTCTGCAAGCTTCACCCCCCTAACCCCCCGTAAAAAATACTATTGTAATATTTTTTTTAGGTTCGCAGGTTGGCGATTCTCACCGTAGCTATTGAGTTCCAGCACGTTTCCATTACTGGGACACCCCATCGGACTCCTACGGATACATCATGATCATTTAAAGCATTTTCTCGTTTTACTAAAGAAAATTATACTACCGCTTTATAGATTTTAGATGAACGCTTCAAGTTGGTGGCTACCGACTTCCCCCCGTTTATATGCCACCTACAATAACCTAAGAACAAAACAGTTTTTAACACATGATGTCCAAAGATTCTTAGACCTGATACAGCAGGTTTTAACGTTATTGCTTTCGAGAACTAAAATGTTTTTGGAAATGGTATTTGAAAAGCTTGTAAAAAGTTGAGATTTAGATTTGACAAATATGAAAAGATTATTTAATACTTTATTATATTTGTAATCACGTTATTCCTCTAACTGATTACAAGGCTTCAAAAGTCGGCAAAACTTTTTTAGTCCTTAAAAAGTCAACTTTGAAAGTTGGCTTTTTTTGTATCTTTATTTTATTTACAACACAATATTTTGCTTGTCAAATAAAACAACCTAACTTTATTAAAAAATAAAAAAGACCAGATAAACATTTAGTCTTTTTCTCTCTGTTATATTTCACTATACTACTTTAAAACGTTCTGTATGCGATTTTAAGACGCTGTTTTAAGAGCTTTAGTATTTACGTTGATTTTAAGATATGACCGTAAACTGTGCATGTATAAGCCTACAATCGTTGTTTACAGCCTGTGTTTCACGAAGATGAACTAAAACACCAATAACAGAATGAAGAAGCCATAATGCCCTACTTTTCCATACTTGATTACTGCTACTTCACTGTTCTATGTGTCATGAACTCATTATACCTCTTCCAGCAACATGACATCTTTCGTCTAGTGGAAAACATGAACTTTGATATCAACCTCACCTTATAATATAAGATGAAATATTTATGTGATATGTTGTATTGACAGTAAGAACATACACCTTTCTTTTTGTTATCCCCTCTCCATGAAAACAAAGTTAAATCAGATTAAATGCTTACCGCCATAGCTCTAAACAACTTATTAAGGGCGTTATCTTTAATCTCTGATACTATGCTGTTGAAGTTTTGTATCTCAAGATCGATATAATCATAAAAGATAAAATGTGTTCCATCAGGAGCAGCACCATCTCTGGTATTCACAGCACAATGTTTATTTAGAAACCAGTCAATAAAAAGATAAACATCATTATCAACAAATCCAATTTTACAGATAGAGTCATTCAGTTCTGTTTTCGTCTTATCTAATAAAGTTAAATAAGCGTCTTTAACACATTTACCTGACTCTTCTTTTAGAGTTAAAGAGAAAGACTGTTCTTTTAGTTTGTTAATCTCCCACTTTAACTTTCTGGTTATAGAATGAAGTTTATCGTATACCGCCTCCGCTTGTTTTAAGTTTTCTTTGTTATACATGGTTATTGTTCTCATAATCCTCTCCTTTTTAATACAAATAATATAATACAGAATTTACTCGCTATGTCTTTGCTTTTGATGATTATATATTTGATATAGTTTGACTTAATTCTGATTTTTTAATGTTCTTATATGTTTCAATGGCATCTGCCAATGTTTTTATTTCACGCATACGAAATACAACAGATAAAAATCAATAGCAGCACTTAGTGATTGCCGCAAGCAATCACATTGCTGAAACAGGGCAAGGCCCTGTTAATGATAGTCAGTTTCAAATTTTGTTTTTTATCAGTTTGGAATAAAGCATGGTCAGACCAGTTTAAAAATCAAAAATAGGATAATGAAAAATTGAATAATCGTACACTTGTGCGCTAGCGCACACTAACATTTTAAGCGATTCTCTCCACGTTACTTAATTTTTCTCGTTAGAGTTTTTCTTTTTATTTGTTATATTTTTATTATAATTTTCATGCCTAACCTGTGAATTGTGCAACACGGAAAAACATCTGTTATTTTCACTGTTTTATCTAAATTTCACTTTCCCGCCTACGGCGGGAGACTAATTTAACTACTTTTGCCCTTACGGGCGCTCTCTAAAACCACAATCATTAAGGTTCGTGTAATACCTCAGCCGTTCATCCGATTCTAGCCCTGTAAATTTCACAGCCCGTAAAACTAGAGTTATTATTTAACTATAGAAAAACTTTTTTACATTGTCGTTATTTTTAGCTCCGTTAGGAGATATAAAAATAAAGCAATGCCCACCTATACACTGCTACGCAGTGTGTGGGGTCTACCGACGGTTGCCTGCCGCAGGCTAACACCGTTTCCTTCGGAAACAAGGTCAACGTCAACACCAGAGTTTTTCTTACGAAAAACTAAAACCAGCATAGTCGCATTTGAGATTTATATTTTGGTTTGATATTTAAATTTATATTGAGGTTGTTTTTATTGTATGGCTATTTTTCATCTTGATTTTAAAATTGTGAAACGTTCAGAAGGCAGGTCTTCCGTTGCGAAGGCTGCCTATCATGCTCGTACACGCATAACAGATGAAAGAACAGGTGATACGTATGATTACAGTCGCCGTACTGATTTATATGGGCACTTCATATTAGCTCCAGCTAACGCACCAGAACACATCGTAAAAGATTCTACAGCATTGTGGAATGAAGTGGAAAAAGTTGAGCGCCAGAACAATGGTCAAACATCCCGTTATTTCGATGTTGCTATTCCTGCCGAGTTAAACAATGACGACAAGAAAAGACTTGTCCTTGAGTATTGTCAGAAAAATTTCGTTGATAAAGGCATGATTGCTGACATCGCTTTTCATGATCTCGATAGTGATAATCCTCATGCTCACGTTATGTTGACCTTAAAAACAATAGGCCCGGAAGGTTTTGGCAAAAAGGAAAGAAGCTGGAACGACAGAAAAATGTCTATTTTTTGGCGTGAATCATGGGCATCTATGGCTAACAGCTTCCTCGCTGCTGCTGGTTCATCAGAACGTATCGATCATCGTTCTCTTCAGGCCCAGCATGAAGAGGCATTAGAAAAAGCGGCGGTAGCTTTAGATAATGAAGAAAAAGCGCTATGGCTTGCTAAAGCCGCTGAAACAAACCGTCCTGCAATGAAACGTATCCATAGTGCCAAATGGCGTAGTAAGGCTGCTCAGGAACAAAGAGCCGCAGAACAGACAGTTCGTGATGTAGCGAAGCAGGAAGCAGTTGAAGTCTACAAAACATTCAGCGAACTTGATCTTGAAATCGTCGTTGATGTCAGAAGCTTTACGATTACACATCTTGCTGAACCAGAAGAAATTGTTTTACCTGAAACGCGATCCAGCTCTTCTACAAATGACGAACAAAGACCTTTACTGGTAGCACCAGCTCCTCATACTCGTATGCGTGGCGTTAAATCCTATCGTGATAAATCCAAAGTCAGCAAGGTTGTTGCTTGTATTCCGCCATCAATCAGTATTTCTGATTCTGGTACAAATACTATTCTGAAAACATCCACCTCTCAAAACCCAAACAGGGCATCCAGAAGCGCCCCTGAACGTGTTAAGAGGAAACAGACTACTCCACGTCAGGATAATATTTTTAAACGCTTCACAACTCTTGTCATAGATTTTTTCAAGCAGAAGTTTGTATGGGCTAAAGCAAACAAATCCCAAAATGATCTTATCAGTGAAGAACATGATAAACGTATTGCTGAAAACTATGTCTTTGATGAGGTATTAGGCCGTCATATCTCTCGCACTGAATATGAGAAAAAATCCAAGTTTAACCAAGATGATTATAAACCAACACCGGATGAGATCAACCGTTTCCCAAGTCGTCAGAATAGCGAGCACAACAATGCCAATAGGGACATAGTTCTCAATCCGTCGATACATGAAAACAAAAAAAACAATTCACCACAACTGAGACCATCCAGTTATCGTGTTAATAAATAATTTTATTACACATTAATCGTAATCCGTAATAAATCGATGACAATCCAGTATGATTTACCCGTAACTTCTCAATCAGTTAGTTATTAATTTTACATTTACATGTTTTATATTCAACATCCAAAATAGCAGAAACACTTTTAGATGTATACCCTAATGGTTTTAACTTTGAATATAACGATCTTAATTTCCTGATATCTTTAACCTTTCTCATTTTCCTGATTGATTTTATTGCCTCCTTTTTATCAACACCAGCTACTAACTGATTAGCTTGTTTTATATACTCTGCATGATTCTTATCACCTTGCTGCTTTAATGTATTTATTAATCCTCTAATTTTAAAATACAACGTAAGGACATCCATAACACTTTCTTTTTCAATCACTTTTTTCTTCAAATTAAAAAGACACACCCTTATATTATCTTTTCTTTTTTGTGTTGGTCTAAGCTCTTTGATTACTTTTACACCATGTACAATTTTAGACTGACCATTCCTCAAAACCCTTGATTTCTTCCTATTTAATCTAACCCCACTTTTGAGCGCCATTGACAATATCATTAATTTTATTTTTGAAATATCATCATTATTAACTTCAGATTCGAAACTAATAGTTATGTCATCGACATATCTCGTGTAAATTCCACCTAATTTTCTAACTTCCTCACTGAGGAGAGCCTCTTCTTCTAAAAATATTAAGTTGGCAATGTCAGTACTTAACTTAGTCCCTTGAACAAGTGAGCCTTCAAGTGTTGACAGATTCGCTATTAATAACGAAACTTCAGGAGAGAAGTTCATGTAATATTGAAAAGCTTTAGCTATCAGATCTTCTTTTATAGAAGGAAAGAAATCCTTCATATCTTCTTGAATGATAATTGACTTATTAAGATGGGATTTACAATCATCAATATAGCTGACTCCTTTCCTACCTCCAGTAATATACTCTGGGAGTGATATCTTAGAAAAAATACGCTGTTTAATAAGCTCATGTACCTTTAATAATTCACCAACCACTTTATACGTCGTTCTTTTTTTACCTTTTCTTATTACAGGCACCGTTTTGAAATATTTTCTTTTGTTTTTTAAAAGATAAGTGAGCCTCTCTTCATTCGTTTCCAGCATTTTGAATAGAGACTCTAAATTAGCAAGTGGTTTATTTGAATAATTCCAATTTTTATGCATTAACTAATGTATCCATTATAGTTTTTTTGAGCATATGATTGATGTCAGAAAACTCATCATTTGTCTCTTCACTTTCAGAAAGAAGGATGATTATATTTAGAGGGATATGTAGCGCTAATGATATTCTTTCTAACGCTGTAATAGTAGGATCTCTTTGATTGTTCTCTATACGAGATAGATAAGATTTCGTTAAATCCGTTCTATCTGAAAGTTCTTGTAAGGTGAGCTTACGTGCTTCACGGCATAGTTTAATGGTTGAACCAATATCTAACATAGTGCACCTCAGATAATGGGATTGACATGGCTGGCTGCTCGTTCAAAAAATGAAGATGGATACATAACAAATCCCCTTAGTGGGTAGATATCAATGAAAATCAGAATCACCGCTCAGAAGTTTAATTAAAGCAAAGATCTTCGCGATATAAGAAAGATAATCTAAGGCTGTGTGGCCTTTAGAATTCTCCTCGATTCTCTTTTCAAGGGTCAGAATCGCATCATCCAGTTTTTTCAAAGAGCTATTGTCTACAGTGTGTTTGCTCTTTTCACGCACTTGGCGCAAAGTGTCTAAAACATCTTTCATAAAAACCTCTCATTTTAACAACACGATGCAACTTGCATCCCCCGCCAAAATGTCCTGTGGATCGTGTTGCACACCGTAGACAAAGCCAGCCAACACCCATCCAACACAACTGATTGGATACCCCGCCATTTCAGCATTAAACAATGCCGTATCGTAGATAGACGATTGCAATATACATTTCGCATTAAGTTACGATCACAATGAAGAGGGACATGGGCCACGTCTCGTATTGGAGAAATGGTTGACTGAAAGTTTCACTCAGTCCTTTACCGATCCTAGAGGTTTTTAAAGAGCAAAGACAAACGAGTTCGTTCGTCCATGATTTGATAATAGATAGTTGTTGCCTGACAGGCAATATGTTTTATATGTTTTTTTGGAATATAAAATACTTTGTTATGCAAAAAAACCACACTTAGTTCAACAGATATGGTTTCTTTGCATTTACGGTAAGGGTTTTACATCTTTCGCCTAAACACAACATTATCAGAGAAAATTGCCTTACCTGCGACAAACCCAACAGCCGCAATTATCGGTAGGCTGATAGTAGCTCCCGCCATACCTGTAGACATTCCGATCAGAATAGACAGGCCGAAGGTCAATACTATAACAATGAAAGCATACCAGCCGGGGAAGGTTCCATACAGAACCGTCGCCATGCAGCCGGTGCAGACATGGACACCCCTTTGGCTTTCTTTCAGGCAAAATGGACACTTGATGGTATTGTTTTCCATGATAGCCCCTTAGATCGCTTTCCAGCCATTGCTGGTTTTAACAAGATTAATCATGCCGTCTTCAGGTTCATTCATACCCTTGACGCTGGAGAACGCTTTTTTGTCCACCCATGAAGGAACATCCGCCAACTTCCATGTATATGACACGCGTACAACTTTCTGATTACCGTTTCCCGGTTCGGTCCATTCCTTTATCTCAGTAACTTCCCGATGACCGACGCAGGCACCATTCTCACGGTTCCAAAACTCAACCTCTTGGCCCTTGTCAGTTACTTCCAGAACATCAACACTGCTAAACCCATTTGCCTGTTGTGAAACAGTGAGCAGCCCTTGTTCAACAAATCCTTTAAGGATTTCATCACTGGCACTGTATCCGGCAGAACGGTAGCCACGGTTAACCTTAATTGGAAAACCTTTATTGAATACAATATCGTTGTCCTGCAAGGAGTAGCACAGCTTTGATTGTGATATTTTTGCGTTGATCGCTTTTTCAAAATCGCCTTTTTCACCGCATCCCGATACAAGAGCAGCAAGACCCGCCACGAGTAAAAATTTACGCATAGTGTTATCCCAGAGTTAATGGTTGATTGTGCCGTTTCTCAGAACAACAAGACGAACTGGCATATCGGCGTTGTTGACGGTAGCGAACCCACGGACTTCGAAATTGTTTATCGTTCCGGTAACGCTGACTTTCTGGCCTTTCTTGTAAGTAAGAACGGCATCATCAATACCAGAGTAGTAATCCAGCCAGACCATCGCGCCGCAGTAGCTGGTATCAGAGGTTTTAAATAAAAGGTAATAGTTAGGGGCTGACTTAGGCATTCCCGTCATCATATCGCTGGCACTTCTGCCCTTCGTAACCTCGAGAACAGTGGCATTGGTGATAGAGATCCTTTTGCCAGTCCATTTCTTTTCTGCTGCCATTGCATTTTCTTCATAGTCTTTGCAAACAGCACCAAGACCAGAAACAGATGATACCGGGCCAATGCTTTGAGGTGTGGCAGTTCCCCCCAGTGCTTTGTTTACTGATGACAACGAAGAATTGATTGCTCCATTAACTGTATTCACGCCATCATTGAGCTGTTGGCATCCTGTTAAGGCCATTGCAGCCACAAGTAAGATTCTCTTCATTTCATTTCCCATAGGTCAATACATAACAAAATGGCTTGAACTGGTATGGGTCGTGTGAACTTCTCTATCTATCACTTTTGATAGCATTGAGGTCACCTGTATCGGCAAACCAGTACATCATCCCAAACAGATACTACGTTAAACGTAGTATTCAAGACAAGGTAAAACTACGATTCTCGTAGCTCTTGATGATGAGGGCTTTTATGAACCAGCGAGAATCCCATAGAGAAATCTTTTGTAAGCGTTTGAAAGAAGCGCGTACGGCTGCTGGTTTGTCTCAAAAGAAGCTGGGCATTGCTGCCGGGATCGACGAATTTGTAGCAAGCACTCGTATCAACCGATACGAAAAAGGAGTTCATGAAGCGGATATTCATACTGCACAAAAATTAGCAGAAACGTTAAATGTGCCTTTAGCATATTTCTACGTGGAAGATGATGAACTTGCTACTATCGTGATGAATTATGAAAATTTATCTGAAGACAATAAAAAAACAATAATAAAAATTATTGATAAAAATAATATTACGAAGTAAACATATGTGGTTTTCATTAGCATCTACTAGTTAGTAAATTTTAACTATACCAATTTACTTCCAGTTTTTTTGTTAAAGCAATCAAATTATTTTATATTCTTCCAATAATATAACAATGTGTTTTTAAAATCTTTTTTGAGGATTTTTATCTCGGTGCTTACGCACGGCTACGCCCTAACACTGAACCAATCATCAAGTTTTTATGTATAATTTAAATCGTAAATTTAAAGTATTCATGAACGTTAGATCCTTTTTTCTTATAATAATTAATAACGATCGTGTTTTGAAAGTTAGCATGTTATTTTCAACCTATAGCATTTGCTCTTAAACATATAGGGAAACTATATTCATAGAAGCAGCACTTCGTGATTGTTTCGAAACAATCACATTGCTGGACAGTGCTTTGCACTGTTAATGATGGATTTATCCATGAAGAATTGCGGCGATAGCCGCTATGAGGTAAATGGGAAAAAATTTCAACTTTAATAAGATATCAGCAGCGCTTAGTGATTGTTTGAAACAATCACTTCGCTGAGATATAAATTGAAGAGAGAAAACCAATGCAATAAAAAGTAAAACTATACCCCTAAAATGCCTCTGCATAGTTGTTCTCAGCTTCACTAATTGAATAATGAAGAAGGAAAATGCTCTCAGGCCAGTTATAGCTTAAAACCAAGTACCGACATCCGGGAGTTAAAGTCCCGAATCCCGGTACTTAAGTTGATAACTATTCTCAAATAAAAATGATAAAGTATTATTTATATATATGCTGTCGCACTACAAGTTTCATAAGTAAAAACATTAAGTGTTATTTATTTTAAAAAATATAAACCTTAAGTGTTGACTTACACGCAAAATATAGTATTAACTTAAATGTATAACTAAAAAAATAAAGGAGTAAATACCATGATAGAAAATAAGATACAAACTGAAGTAAAGAAATCACGAAGAGGTCTCCCACGTCATACTAAAAACCCATTTCTTAATGATACAAATCTACATACAAAAACTGGTATTAGACGTATTACAACAGGAAAAGACCGCTTAGCATTAGTGAATGAAAATACGGGAGAGCACGTTGGCAATGGTGGCTTCTTTCAGGCTATGGAAGTAGATAAGACACAGTTTGTTAAACTTTATGTTGATGGCGTATCGGCTATTGAAGGATTGTCTTCATCTGGTAAGAAAGTCTTCAAGATTCTTTATCTTGCTATCAGAGATAATAAGGATACTGATACTATTTTAATGTCATATGATATTGTAGATCAAGATATCGTGAAGATATCGAGAACGACCTATTTCAAGGGCATGAAAGAACTTGCTGATAAGAAATTTATCGCAGAGACTATGGTACAGAACTATTACTTTATTAATCCAGACTATATGTTTAATGGTGATCGCTTGACGTTTATGAAAACATATTATCTTTCCAGCAGTAACTCTAATAAACCCAGTAACAATAAGGTGAAAAAATGAAAAAACTACCCGGTTCACTTGAAATAAAACTTCATGAAAGACTCTCAAAAAATGATATTCTCAATGTACTAGCAGAACAAATGACGATGCTTGAAGAAACATTTGGAGTTGAAGAATTTAAACTCTACTCATTTCTTGAATGTTATATCGATTCGAAAAAACAAGCTCTCTACGACCATGTAGGAAACGGAATTGTATCTTCATTGAATTTAGATAGCCAAGATAATATTGAAAACACATCAAAATTGGTAAGAAAAGAAAATGACAGAAGGATTGTTTCATTTGATAAAAAATTACATATAGAAAAAATAGAAAAAACGGTAAAAAATCTACAAGCTAATAATAAATATTCCCATTGTGCTTTAACGACATCTGTTGTTCCTGCTTCAAGTATAAATGCTATTATTCACAGCGAAAATATTAAACTGCAAGAAGAAAAACATAAATCCTATTTGATTAAAAAACAAAGAGAGAGAGAAGAGGAAGAACGTAGAGCTAAAGAAAAAGAACTTTATGAACGACCACTGAAAGAATTTATCAATAAAAAGATAAGAGAAAGTGGATTATCCGAAATGGATTTTAAAAGAACAATAAGTTCAAGTTGTGATTATCTGTTTAGTGTTTCCACCAAAGCTAAATACTTCGCTGAGAAACCTGAACTTTTTGAAAAGTATCGTGATGAGAGATTAATCCGCTTTTCAATTAAAAGACCAGATGGAAAAGTTGGTAAAGTTGAAATCTATACTGAAAACGGTGAACTTATATTTGAACAATATAAAACCCTTAAACTAGTTTAAAATTGGAGATTGTTATGCAATGTGCTTGTGGTGGCGAAACAAAAGATAGTATGTCAATAAGTAAATTACATGACCTCAGATGGGAATTTGTGATCTGTAAATCATGTGGGAGAATAGATATGGATATATTATTTGATTATTCCAGAACAAAGATAATACTTAAAGGTTATCAGGCAAGGTTGTTTTATAGAGAGCAGACAATAAATAGTAAAAATTCAAATGAGGATGAAGAATGAATGATACTGTTATTAAGATACCTTGGGCTAAATCTGTTGATGAAAAACTCATTCATATTCACGATGCAGTTAAAGGCCAAAAATATTATTGTCCGTGTTGCAATGAGCAATTAACGTTTAAGGAAGGGAAAATCAAAAAAAGACACTTTTCACACAGAAGTGACACACAATGTGATCCTGAGTCTGTATATCACAAACTAGCAAAAATACTCATCTGTTATGCTGTATATGAAAATGCTAGAGGAAATAGAAAAATCACACTAATCAGTAAATGTTTTGGTTGTCATGGTGAAAATATTAAAACTATCCCACCACATTTCTTTTCTTCCTCACACGAAGAAGTCTCTATAGATAACTATCGCTGTGATGTTGTCGCTGACACTCAAAACAGTAGAAAAATTGCAATTGAAATTTATCATACCCATGAGACTGATGAAAATAAAAAAGAAAAACTGTCTATTCCTTGGATTGAGCTAAAATCAGAAACAGTCATTGAAAACCCATTTTTGTGGCGATGCCATGATTTCCGGTTTCGCTTAGGTTTTTGTAAGGATTGTATAAATCATTTTATGGATGTTATCAGATTATGCGATAAACATAAAATAGATAGAAACCTCTATACTCCATTAAACATACCGAATGACAAAAAGCACAATTATATTGCTGATATAATTACTTGCTACCGTTGTAAAAAAAACACACCTGTATTCATCCATAACAATGGTCCTACTGATAAAGCTCCTCATACAATTTGTTTTGTCAGAACACCTAAAGTAAAGAAGGGTTATCTTTCCAATACCTGTGTCCATTGTGAAGCAATCATAGGGATACGATATATTAATTGGGAAACAACACATATTAAATACCTTAATGATTTTGAATACACCCTAGAATATAAATGGTTTGGTTCCAAATTAAGTAAGCAAAAAGAGCTTGATATATTAAGAGGAAAATTAATGAATATAAGCCATAAATAAAATTGATTATTCTCAAGAAGATGAGTTTGATGAAGTAGAAAACATATAAAACTTTTGCCTATATATTAGGTCATTTGACACTTACACCATATCTCGTAATATAAATATATACATTATTTTATTAACGAGGTTTTATATGAGAAAAGTAAAAACAGACAACAGTGATTTAATCCAATATTTAGATACAGTAAAAGAACTAAAAAATTATATTCCGATAGAAGAATACCGAAATGAATATCGTAAACTATGCTCTGATAATATTCCGTGGATTAAGATTAAAAAATTTAAGTCTGCCCATACCGAACTTCGCAGACTGGATAAAAAGAGAGAATCTCTTATTGAATTGTTTATTGATGAACTTAACCCGATAAGCAGTTCAACAGCACGAACAGCAGCAAAATCATCAGGTAATTTTGATGTACTGCATGAGAGAATGCTTTATTCCAAAACACTTTCAGAAAAAAGTGATGAAGAAATTGTTGCCTTGGTCGTAAAACAGCGTAAAGAAGCCGCTCTGGAGTTTCAGCGTTCTATTGAACAGAGCCTTGAACAACTCTCCCGCATTTCGTCAGAGTTCAAACCATCAAGTCAGATACGCAGGAAAATGCCTCTGTAAAACTTATCCTGTGCTATTCAGTGTAAAATGGAATTTATTAGATTGATTAACCGATAGTATTTACTATATTATTTATCGGTTAGTATATTTTTGGCTGTTCAATCGCATCCTATACATTAACTGTATAAATCCCCATTTTAAACACAGGAAGGCATCGTATGAGTGAAACTCTCAAGGCACTGAATAATATTCGTACACTTCGCGCACAGGCTCGTGAAACTGATCTGGAAACGCTGGAAGAGATGCTGGAAAAACTCTCTGTTATCGTTGATGAGCGCCGTGAGGAAGAACAAGCAATACTCAAGGAACAAGAACAACGTCAGGCTAAGCTTGAAGCCTTCCGCCAGAAACTGTTAGAAGATGGTATCGATCCTGCTGAACTACTTTTAGCGGTTGGTTCATCTCAGCCTAAAGCAAAATCCCCCCGTGCTCCACGCCCGGCTAAATACAAATATACAGATGAAAACGGTAATGAACAGACTTGGACGGGTCAGGGCCGTACTCCTAAAGTGATCGCTGCTGCTATTGAAGCAGGTAAAACACTGGAAGACTTCGCAATCTGATCATTCTAAGGCCGTCAATTTATTTTGACGGTTTTAAAAATCAGGCTATATGTAATACTGGAATCCATTCCGTCATTACACTATTGATATACTCATACATTCCTCTAAATAACATTTTCCTGATGTTATCTATTTATGTCCAGATCCCAGTCGAGCACTCCATTATCAACTAAGGATTGTCCTTTTTCCAGATTTCTTATCAACATATCCCTGATATAAAGGTCATAATAAAATGTTACTCTCTCCAATAGCTCTGCCATATCTATATGCTCCTTTTTTTCTTTACCCGAACCATAAAGACCTTTGTAATAATCGAAACCATTAATGATTTCTAACATTTGAGTACGTAACAGTGAATCAACAGCATCCTCTTCTTTTACAAAAGTCATAACATCTTCATCATTTACACTTGCCATCCCGTAAATCCTGTTTACGTATAACATTAATGTCACTGATATAGCAAATATCATCGTTTTATCTTTTTTGCTCATCTTAACTTTTTCCATAAAAATCCTCTCTTATTAATATTAAGACTTAAATAAAAATACACATGAGTTTTAGCAAAACACCCAAGCATTACGCACAAGCCGTTCTGCAACCTCTTCAAAGTTGACCTCTGTAAGGTGTCCTTGATTTCCTTCTTGTGTAGTAAACTTCTCAAAGTTATGACAAATATGATTAATAGTGAGCCGTATAAATGCGCTCATAAAATCAGCATCATCGACAAGATGCGAAATGCTATCACTACACATATCCTGCATTGTTTTCCAGCTCGCTTCAAAAGAACGCTTTGCAAGATCATAGAACAACTCAGTAGATGTATTTTTACTTTCAATATTTTTAGTCATGATTACTCCTCATTTTTACATGATATATTTTAACTTACTCTTATTTTCAGCCCCTGAATACGGGGCTAAAACAAAAAACTACTTTTGAAAATCTTTCATAAAATCCATTTGTTTATGAAATGCCTTTAATGCTTTCAATACAAAATCGTTATCAATGAGCCTTGGTGATAACTTTACATCAAAGAATGTATTCCTTACGACTTTAGGGAACATATGTTTTGCTACTTTAATACTGTCCTTATAAGTATTCATCATAAAAGCTTCTTCATGCTTGAGTTGTTCTACTTGTTCAGGATGGTTCTGAATAACAGAACTCACACGCAATTCAAAGCATTGTTTAGATAAATGCAGTAATATCTTGTTTGCTTCTTTTTTCAGATCTTTATTCATGATTTCTTCCTCTTTATTTAATGCCAAGTTTAGGATAGATTTTTTTGAACTCTCTATAAGAGTATTTTAAATCTTCCATAACTTCATCAATCAAAAAAACACATTCCCCAACATTATTGTCTCTCACCCACTTGAGGAAGTCTGGTTTTGTGATATAAATAATATGATCCATAACCATATTCATATATTTTTCATCATAAAGATGACGTTCAAATTGATCACCCATTATCTTAAACATGTTTTCCACATAAAGAGCTAAGTTATCCATTGCCATTCTTGAGAAAACTTCAGTTTTATCATTATCAAAGATAAATGATATTTCAGGCACATTTATATTTTTCATGTTATTTTCCTTTTATTAGTTAGATGTATTACGAGAAGCAGTTATAGCTTTATAAATCCACTCATCAACTTCGCTTTCAATGAAAGCAACAGCTCTGTCACCGATTTTTATTTGTTTGGGGAATTTCCCCGCGCTGATAAGTTTATAAATCCACGTTTTGCCGAACCCGGTTTTCCTTATTACTTCTGATAAGCGAATAAGTTTTAAAGTTTTATCTGTTTTGTTTTGAACCATGTTTATCTCCTGTGTTGTTCGATGGAGATAATTCTAGGATTTTAGCTGGTTCTAAACTAGGGATGTTCACCAACCGTGAGTTTCGCGGAAATTTTTGGAGGGATACTCTTTATAGGGACATTCGCAGCTTGTGAACATCCCTTGTGTTTACTTTTTGTTTTTATCCGTGGCTTTATCGTTAAATGTTATCACGTCAGTGATCTTCCAGTCCTTTAACATATTGTTTTTAATATAAAAATCATTTAAAACCTTGAAGTACTCATCGTTATCAAGATAACTTTTCGCGTAATCATAATCAGTATCTTTGATGTTATCACGGCTCCGAATCCCACCAGTACCATGTAGAATGTCAGCTAAGATGTTGAAAGGTATGTTCTTACCTTCGTTGTAGAGCTGTTCCCATGAGATCAAATCCATCAAAGGGATGACTTTGTAATCAAGTATTCTTTGAAAAGTCTTATGACCAAACCGAAAAGTTCGTTTTGGTGGTTTTGCCGTTTTAAGCTGCTTTTGCCATAGAGCAATCAGCACCTTCAGGTGTTCTGCGAGATCGTCGCTGCTGGCTTCTTCCAAGTCAATTTCAACCAGTATTTTGTTGGCAGGATTCATGCCACCTTGTTTCAGATACTCAGAGATGTAGTCAGAACTCACTGCAACAGGGTCTGTTTGCTCAGAATTCTCCAGCCGATACATAGCCCGCCCATAGTTGAACAATTGAACTCTGCTCATTGGTCTTACAGCATAGCTATGTGACAGTCTGTGATTGCCTGAAATCCAGTCTGATTGAAGTATCACATCACCACATCGGATTTTGGCATCATGGTATATAGCTTGCATTTGATTATCTTTGCCTGCTGTTTCCCATTGTTGCCTTGTTTTGTAAGCCAACATCCGTCTTTCAAGCTCTGCATAGATTTGTTCTAGGGTGAGGTCTTTCAGGCCATCATATCGGCGTACATCAAACCAAGATAATGCAGTCCTGATTTCTTCCATTTCCTTTTGTGTAGTCATTATTCTACCGATTGCTTTTAAGTTTCATAAAAGTTAACCCATTCATCATGATAGAGAAAGTGGAAAAGAGGGGCGGGTTTTCAAAATGGTGTGAGAGCAGATAAGTGATCTTGGATGTAAGTGCTTTAATCTTGACTAAACATCGTTTCTTTACTAAAAATTAACTAATTGTTTTATATCAATTACTTTAACAAAAATAACGACAACATCATGTTGATAGATAAAGTTAAATCAGATTCGTATAGTTAGATGGTTATGACAACAACCAATTGTTTTTAATTGACATTTTATTGATAAGAAAACAATAATGATGGTAAATATGTTGGTAAAAATATAGTTAAACTTAACAAAATCAGTAACAACAGGAGATACAGATGAAGTTCGAGTCCAGTCAGAGGAGCCAAATTCAAAAAAGCCTGCTTTCAAGCAGGCTTTTTGCTTTCTAATTACCAACGCTCTTAAAACATCTGTCTTGAACCAGAACTAATTTGCACAGGCATTCCCGATCGACGTTGCAACGCAGCATTTGCGCGATTCACATCAACTTCTTGCCCGTTGATAAACGCCCGCAAAGATGGGGTTACCGGCAATGGCACTTTTCGGTCAGACTCATATTCAGCACGATTGCGCGACAGCGGCTCATGAACTTCCAGCCACTTTGATCCATCCGGTTCCGTTGTGTATTTCACTGGCTGATCAATAATTTGTACACGAGTACCTACAGGAACATTATCAAACAGATATTTGATATCGTCATTGCGCAGACGAATACAGCCCTGACTTACCCGGAGCCCAATACCAAAATTGGCATTGGTACCGTGGATGGCATATAGCCTGCCAATATAAATCGCGTACAGCCCCATGGGATTATCGGGCCCCGCAGGAACAAATGCAGGCAAACTCTCCCCTCGTTTCGCATATTCGCGCCGGGTGTTCGGCGTTGGCGTCCAGGTTGGTGCTTCTTGTTTACGTTCAACGGTAGTCACCCAGTTACGCGGGGTTTCTCGCCCAGCCTGGCCGATACCAATAGGAAAGACTTCCACAGTATTACTGTCTGGTGGGTAGTAATAAAGACGCATCTCAGCGACGTTAACCACAATCCCTTTACGAACAGTGGCGGGCAAAATCAGTTGCTGCGGAATGGTGAGTTGCGAACCTGACTTCGGCAAAAAAACATCAGCGCCCGGGTTCGCTTCAAGCATGTTACTTAACCCTTGCCCGTATTGTGCGGCAAAAGTCTCCAGCGGCTGGGTATTGTGATCAGGAACAGTTACAGTAAACGACTGCCCCACTAAACGGCTACCCTCTGGAGGTAATGGATAAGTTACCGCCAGGCTAGTATGGCTGGCAAAAAGCAGAGCAAATGAGCAAAGAATATTTACACGACGCATCATGTCCCTTTCCTAAGTCGCGAATACTATCCGATAAGTATAGCTTTTATCAGACTTTTCGTTTTTAACTGTTCAAATCAGAAGTCGTATTCCCCGGTAGAACAATATTACTGGCAGCAAGTTCGCCCATGTTGTTGTATATCGCACAGGCTGCTTCGATGATGGGCATCGCCAGAGCTGCGCCACTCCCCTCACCTAAACGCATCTCCATATCGAGATAAGGCTCCAGCCCCAAATGCGACAGCGCAATACGCGCCCCTTTTTCTGCCGACAGGTGAGAAGGAATGAGATACGGTTTGATCGCAGGAGACATCTGGCAGGCTGCGAGCGCAGCAGCATAAGAAAGAAATCCATCCAGCAACACGGGTAAACCGCAGGAAGCAGCGCCTAACATCACGCCAGCCATTCCGACCAAATCAAATCCACCCACTTTTGCCAGAACATCAACGCCATCCTGCGGATTTGGTTGATTCAACGTAATCGCCCGGCGCACAACATCAATTTTATTAGCCAGTTTATCTGTCGGCAGGTTTGCGCCAATCCCAACCACTTCTTCAGGATCCCGGCCAGTTATTGTGCTGACTATTGCTGCTGCCGGTGTCGTGTTTGCCATCCCCAGTTCACCTACACCAAACAGCGTGACACCGTTTTTTGCCAGCTCCCGCGTATAACATATGACGTCCAAAAGCAACTTTTCAGCCTGACGGCGACTCATTGCCGGAGCTGAAGCAATATTGCCGCTACCTCGTGCGACACGCATGTTGATAAGCCCGGGGATAGGCTCAGCAGTATCAATACCAACATCAATTACATGGACGTTAGCGCCCGCTTGTGCTGCCAGCACACACACGCCGGTTGTTCCGCGTGTCATATTTTCAGCCTGAATGGCTGTCACTTCTTTTGGAGAAATAGCGACCCCTTCCTCCCAGACGCCGTGATCGGCACACATAACCAGTACCGCTTTTTTGCCCACATGCGGTATGCCATTCAACCCCGGCATTCCCGCCAGTTGTATGGCAAGCGCCTCCAGCCTTCCCAGGCTACCAACAGGTTTGAGTAACCCGTCAATATGCCGTTGTGCACGCGACATAGCGGCAGGATCGATGGCAGGGATCGTATTCAGTAAATTGGCAAGTGTTTGCATGTCACGTCTCTTTATAGCAGTGCCAGCAGGAAGACCAGTTCACCAAGCTCTATGGCTGCTCCCAGCGTATCGCCCGTTTGCCCGCCCAGCGTACGTTTGAGAAGCTGACCGAGGATGAAAATCGCCACCATCGTCACCACCATAGCAGCCACACCATGCATACCTGGCAATAATACGGCAGCAAAAATAGCGGCTAAGCCGAGTGTGACGCAGGTTTGTCGCCCATCAATTTTGCCAATGAACACATTGCCAAGCCCTTCTTCCCGCGCATAACGATGACGATACATCAATAATGCGGCAGTCCCGCGGCTGACCGCGCATGCTGCCGCCAGCGATGCAAGGATCGGTTCGCCACGCAAAGCCAACTCGCTTAACACCAAAATCTTTGCCAGTACAACAAAAATCAATGCCAGACCGCCGTGGGTACCTAAACGGCTATCACGCATGATTTCCAACATGCGATCGCGGCTACGTGCAGAAAATACGCCATCACAAGTATCGGCGAGGCCGTCCAGGTGGAATCCCCCGGTCATCAGCGCCAGCACAAGTACGCTAAACAGTGCCGCCAGTGGTACGCCACACCATGCCTGCAGCACCATGAAGACCAGCCCGCTAATCGCGCCAAGCAATAATCCAATTAAAGGAAAAGTAATAATACCGCGAGAATAATGCTCGAAATCCAGTCCCTGGGACCAGCGACGCGGCACAGGCAGACGCGTAATAAAAGAGAGCATCGCCCAAAATAATTTACTCATTTGATTTTTACTCCAATACCCGAAACCACCAGCCACACTTCATTTGCCGCAGCGGCCAGCTGCTGATTTACCCGCCCGGCAATATCACGAAAATGTCGTGCCAAACGACTCTCCGGCACAATCCCCATTCCCACTTCGTTAGTCACTAATACAATCTTCGCGGGGCAACGTTGGCAGGCAGCAATCAACGACTGAATCTCAGCATTAATCGCCTGTTCCATCGCCTGATAATCCCATTCATCAGGGTCTTTATCGCCGCCATAATCAAACAACAGATTAGTCACCATTGTGGTAACGCATTCCAGCAACACAGCTTCATGCGGGTTAATGTCTGCATGAATTAATTCATCAACATGTTGCCAACGCTCCACCGTGCGCCAGTGCGCCGGACGGCCTTGCCGATGATGTTCTATCCGTGCAGCCATCTCATCATCAAGGATTTGCGAGGTGGCGATATACAGAACCTGTGAAGAGTCCCCAATAAGCGCCTCTGCGTGGCGACTCTTCCCGCTCCGTGCTCCACCTGTCACCAAAATCATCATACCGACTCCTGATTCAATTGTATGATGGTATTCATTGAACAGAACAATGGATCCCCCACCGTTGCTGACCGCAAAACATTTACGCGATTAATACTGCGCGTAATATAATTAAAAATCCAGCATTCTCAATCCATTACGAAAGAAGATGGCATTGTGGAATAGCCAGACTTCCTCGTGTTAACGCCCGGTCATTGGAGTAGTAACCAAAGCAGATTTAGCCAACATGGAACAAATATCTTTGGTGAAATGTTGGTTACGGGAAGCTGGAGCGCACAACGTGTTAGTAACCAGTGCGGTTAATAACAATAGAGTTGCAGAACTTTTTGCCTTGCTGCATACAGAAGAAGGCTGTCGCTAATTTCGACAGGTTATCAGATGGGAATGATGACTTTGATACACAGAAAAGAATCAATGAGCAATGAGGGTTGCCGGGCAACCCTCATTGAATAAAACAGGAATTACTTCGCTTCGCCGTTTTTCATTTCGCCCATAGCTTTCAGCTTTTTGGAGATATCGCGGCGTTCTTTGGAGAGCTCGGCATTTTTGATGATGTAATCGTCAACGCGATCTTCATAGTCACCTTTCATGCTGGCGATGATGCCCTGGATTGCTTCAACGCTCATCCCCGGCTTGATGTAATCGCTCAGGTTGTCCAGCAGCAGGACGCGCTTCTGGTTGTCACGGATCTTTTTCTCAACGTCCTGAATTTCACGTTGCAGTTTGTTCTTACGACGGAACAGACGAACAAATTCCAGTACGTCCTGGAATGAAGGCTTGGTAGTTTCCATTTTTATACCCCTGATAATGTGAGAGTCGGATTCGTTTAAGCAACCGCTATTCGTTAGGGCCAACATTACTCATAGCTGCCGCAGATGACAATGCTTTTATCCCTTTTCACTATCATACCCTTTATCCTTGCTGAATCGAAGCAGCAGCAAGATGATTCTGAAGTTCAGGAATTATTTGCGCAAGGCCCGGCAAATCAGATTCGATAGCAACTCAAGCTGATGCGCCGTTTCCATGTTCAGCCACACATAACCATAGATTGGTGTTTCCACTACCTTCAGGTCATGGTGGTTATTGAGCAACTGACGCAGCTCTTCCACAGCATCGTTCAATTTTTCCGTATTGGCAAAAACCGGCTGCGGATTACCTTCGTACAGCGCATGAACAAGGCTCAGCAGTATTTGCTGCATCATGTGCTGGGTATCACGAAGTTTTTGCGCGTTCAATAACACGAAATGGCTGGGGCGCGTGGCCCAGTACGCATTGATTTGCAACTCCAGCATACAAACCAGATTGCGGTTAATGGTCTGGATACCTTCATATATCGATTTTGGAATACGGGTTTCTTTGCTGGCGGGCGCAATCAGCCCACGCATTTTCACGGCATCGGTCAGGAGTTTTTGTAGATGGCTTTCCAGACGTGGGCGTTCGAGTAAGTTCGGTGAGAATGCAGATTGATAGACCCGATTATACTCGGTCAGACTTTTCGCCAGTTGAATGCGCCAGTGGATGAACGCCCGTTGTGGCCAGATACCGGTAAACAACATTGCCAGTAAAGAGCCGAGGATCACATCGCCGCTTCGCCATAACGCCGTATCAATTTCACCTGTCGGGGAACCAACAACAATTGCCAGCGTCACCCCAATCAATAATCCTTGATACGGTTTCTTGCCCAGCGCCAGCCAACCGCAAAGAAACATCGCCGCCGCGCACCAGACTAACATCAGCGGTAACGAAATTAACTCCAGTTGCAGAGCGATAAGACCTAAAATCGAACCCAACACCGTACCGCCAATACGTTCGAAGGCGCGAGGGACAACGTTACCCCAGAACGAGATTGGCCCCATAATCACCACCATGGTGACCAGCGGCCAGGTGCTTTCCGGGATAGTAAACAGGCGGATAATGAGAAAAGTGAGCAGGAATGCCAGCGCGACCCGAGTACCATGCACAATGCGGTAATGGCGGTATACCCGGATTTCAAACGGGCTTAATGACTTATCGGCACGCACGCAGAAACTCCGTAATGAAGATTAAAAGCGCTCATAACTCATCTGTCGGCCAGAAGGCGCACCTCTGAGTTATCCGACGGACATACCGGGAACAGTGTAATTTCCCGGCAGGAGCGAAAAATTTGAAAGGCGCATCTTACTCTTTTCGCTTTCAAAAAAAGAGTGGTCTTCGCGTCAACACACCGCCCTGAGATGAATTAGTGATGTTTTGGCTGCACCGCAACATACATTTCGATATCCCAGTACCCATCTTCCGCGCCATTGTTCAAGTAAACCTCGAAGCAGGGCTTTGGTAACATTTCATAAGCACTGTCCTGCAAGAGACTATTAAAGAACTGATACCAGGGTTTAGCAAAATCATCACCGACTACACGAGCTACCGCCACCGCATACTGACCACCTGTAATTTCTGTCAGAATGACGCCCTCACTGTTTTCGGGAAGCGTAAAGTAACCCGGCACCGTCACGACGGTGTCGCAGCGTAATTTTTCGGCGGGTGTTTCATCTGGATTGTCGTAATAGACAGCAACCCACTCCTTCGGCACAATATTTTTGTTATCTACCCACATCATCAACTGCTCAAAGCCTTTCTTTACCGTCTGTTCCCACGGGCCAACGAGATGGAAACCTGCAACGGTACGTTTCTCTTCCTGCTTAATCTCGTAGTTCATGACGCCTCCATTAATACTGTTTTTATATACAGTATAGTTGCAATATTAAAACCACAAGGAATGAGTGTTGATTATGCGAGCAGACTCGCACTCCTGCCAGTCTGCTGCAAAAGAAAGGTCAGGCCTTATGGTGGAAATAATCACTCAGGCGGGAAAACATGCCGCCTTCCCCGACAGATTCCAGGGTAACCAGCGGCCAGTGCGCCACCTGTTTATCACGGTCGTAAAGTTCAATTTCCCCTACCCGCTGATGGGCGCTAATTGGCGCGGTGAGCTCTTTACCATCAAGGGTATATTTGGCTTTGATATGTGGAATTTCGGCTTTCGGTAGCACCATCCAGAACTCTTGTTCCGTTCCCAGGTCGATATTTTCTTTATCGCCATACCAGATGCGTTCCGTTCCGACCTTTTTCCCACGGTGCAAAATTTGCACCGTAGTAAAGTTTTGTTGCCCCCAACGCAGTAATTTTCTTGCCTCTTCCTCACGACCTTTTGCACTGTCAGCCCCCATTACCACTGCAATGAGACGACGCTGCCCATCTACAGCCGAAGCAATGAGGTTAAAACCGGCACCAGAAGTATGACCCGTTTTCAGGCCGTCAACATTCATGGTTTTATCCCACAACAACCCGTTACGGTTTTGCTGGGTGATACCGTTCCAGGTGAGACTTTTCTCACTGTACATATGATAAAACTCGGGCTCGCCGTGGATGATAGCGCGAGAAAGCACAGCTAAATCATAAGCCGAGCTATGCTGGCCAGGTGCATCCAGACCATGCACTGTTTCAAAATGCGTATCCTTGAGATGCAGCTTCTCGGCATAGTTGTTCATCATTTCAACAAACTGCCGTTGCCCACCGGCAATATAGTCAGCCAGAGCAACACAAGCGTCATTTCCGGAATCCACAATTAAACCACGGCTTAAATCACGTACCGATACGCGATCGCCCTCTTTCAAAAACATCAGTGAAGAACCGACAAACACCGGATTATCTTTCGCCCACGCATCGCGCCCCACGGTGACAATATCGTCTGGCGTAATGCGATGACTATCGATAGCGCGATCCACGACATAACCCGTCATCAGCTTTGTCAGGCTGGCGGGATTGCGCTGTTGATGCTCATTACCCGCGGTGAGGATCTGACCGGTGGTGTAATCCATCAGTACCCAGGACCCGGCATGAATCTGTGGAGGCTGAGGTGAAAAAGGAATGTTTTCCGCCGCAAAACCAGACGATAAGTTAAAAACGAACAAAGAAGCAGCAATAATAAGACGGCGTTTCAACAGCAAACCCTCAGGAGTTTCAAATAGCTGTTCTTTTTACGGAAATACTTATGAACTGGCTGGAATAAAGTGCAAGAAAATGTGACTACTCTCTCATTTTTATCTGACATGATCTGTTGCCACTCGCTGTCAAATTGTTGCGCTAAAGCTGATTAGCACGGTGATATTTGATACTCTGGCAGACAGCAGAAATAACGGATTTAACCTAATGATGAATGACGGTAAGCAACAATCTACCTTTTTGTTTCACGATTACGAAACCTTTGGCACGCACCCCGCGTTAGATCGCCCTGCACAGTTCGCAGCCATTCGCACCGATAGCGAATTCAATGTCATCGGCGAACCCGAAGTCTTTTACTGCAAGCCCGCTGATGACTATTTACCCCAGCCAGGAGCCGTATTAATTACCGGTATTACCCCGCAGGAAGCACGGGCGAAAGGAGAAAACGAAGCCGCGTTTGCCGCCCGTATTCACTCGCTTTTTACCGTACCGAAGACCTGTATTCTGGGCTACAACAATGTGCGTTTCGACGACGAAGTCACACGCAACGTTTTTTATCGTAATTTCTACGATCCTTACGCCTGGAGCTGGCAGCATGATAACTCGCGCTGGGATTTGTTGGATGTTATGCGTGCCTGTTATGCCCTGCGCCCGGAAGGAATAAACTGGCCTGAAAATGATGACGGTCTACCGAGCTTTCGCCTTGAGCATTTAACCAAAGCGAATGGTATTGAACATAGCAACGCCCACGATGCGATGGCTGATGTGTACGCCACTATTGCGATGGCGAAACTGGTAAAAACGCGTCAGCCACGCCTGTTTGATTATCTCTTTACCCATCGTAATAAACACAAACTGATGGCGTTGATTGATGTTCCGCAGATGAAACCCCTGGTTCACGTTTCCGGAATGTTTGGGGCATGGCGCGGCAATACCAGCTGGGTGGCACCGCTGGCGTGGCATCCTGAAAATCGCAATGCTGTAATTATGGTGGATTTGGCAGGAGACATTTCGCCATTACTGGAACTGGATAGCGACACATTGCGCGAGCGTTTATATACCGCAAAAACCGATCTTGGCGATAACGCCGCCGTTCCGGTTAAGCTGGTGCATATCAATAAATGTCCGGTGCTGGCCCAGGCGAATACGCTACGCCCGGAAGATGCCGACCGACTGGGAATTAATCGTCAGCATTGCCTCGATAACCTGAAAATTCTGCGTGAAAATCCGCAAGTGCGCGAAAAAGTGGTGGCGATATTCGCGGAAGCCGAACCGTTTACGCCTTCAGATAACGTGGATGCACAGCTTTATAACGGCTTTTTCAGTGACGCCGATCGTGCAGCAATGAAAATTGTGCTGGAAACCGAGCCGCGTAATTTACCGGCACTGGATATCACTTTTGTCGATAAACGGATTGAAAAGCTGTTGTTCAATTATCGGGCGCGCAACTTCCCGGGGACGCTGGATTATGCCGAGCAGCAACGCTGGCTGGAGCACCGCCGCCAGGTCTTCACGCCAGAGTTTTTACAGGGTTATGCAGATGAATTGCAGATGCTGGCACAACAATATGCCGATGACAAAGAGAAAGTGGCGCTGTTAAAAGCGCTTTGGCAGTACGCGGAAGAGATCCTCTGAAACAAAAAAACCGGAGCGATAGACTCCGGCTTTTTGAGATTTACCGGATGATTATGTCATCCGGTTTGTAAGATTATGCAACGTCTTCGTACTGCGGAACCGGGTTACGGAAACTCTTGGTTACGCAAGCCAGGTAAATCAGACCGATAGCAGCCCAAATCAGACCCAGAACCATTGAGCTTTCTTCCAGGTTAACCCACAGGGCACCTACAGTCAGCGCACCACACATCGGCAGGAACAGATACTGGAAGTGATCTTTCAGCGTCTTGTTACGCTTCTCACGGATCCAGAACTGCGAGATAACCGACAGGTTAACAAAGGTGAACGCCACCAGCGCACCAAAGTTAATCAGCGCCGTAGCCATTACCAGGTCGAAGTTGATTGCCAGCAAGGCAATCGCGCCAACCAGGATGATGTTCATCGCCGGAGTACGCCATTTCGGGTGTACATAACCGAAGAAGCTTTTCGGGAATACGCCGTCACGACCCATTACGTACATCAGACGCGCTACGCCTGCATGCGCCGCCATACCGGACGCCAGTACGGTAATGGTGGAGAAGATCAGCGCGCCAACCTGGAACGCTTTACCCGCAACGTACAGCATGATTTCAGGCTGTGACGCATCCGGATCTTTAAAGCGAGAGATATCCGGGAAGTACAGCTGCAGGAAGTAAGTTGCAAAGATGAAGATCATGCCGCCAATCAGCGCGGTCAGGAAAATCGCACGCGGGATCACGCGCTCTGCATCTTTGGTTTCTTCCGACAGGTTGCTGATGCCGTCAAAGCCGGTAAAGGAGAAGCACAGGATTGTCGCCCCGGTAATCATCGGGATAACATGCGCATCGCCAGACCAGAACGGACGAGTGCTCGCCAGCGTACCAGCGCCTTCACCTTCAAATACGCCATAAACAACCATGCCCAGAATCACCGCGATCAGCACTACCTGCAACACGACGATTACAGTGTTGAAGTTCGCTACGGATTTCAGACTACGCAGGTTAAAGGCGGTCATAAAGGCCACCAGCGCCACCACAAACATCCACGATGGGATGGAAGGCACTAGAGCTTCAAAATAGATTTTCGCCAGCAGAATGTTGATCATCGGCGCGAACAGATAGTCGAGCAGAGAAGACCAACCCACCATAAAGCCGACAGTCGGGCTAATGGATTTCTGGGCGTAAGTGTATGCAGAGCCAGCAGAAGGATAGCGGCGAACCAGCTTCCCGTAGCTCAGAGCCGTAAACAGGATCGCAATCAATGCGAACGCATAGGCTGTCGGCACATGACCATCCGTGAGGCCTGAAACGATACCAAAAGTATCAAACAGCGTCATCGGCTGCATATAGGCAAGACCCATCATTACAACCGGAACTAACGTAAGCGTTTTACGCAATTCCACGCGAGAGGTGTTTGGAGTAACGTTATGCGACATGGTCATTCTCCTTTACGGTGATAACCGTCGCGTAAGCAAAAAATTGCCCCATTTTTTTGGATTCCTCAGCGACAACAACTGTCGATTTTTAGTAAATATCTATCCGGTACGAAGCCCGGCCTCTTGGTATGAATGATTGGTTTGAAGCAAAAAATAACCGACGCTGATGAAACGTCGGTTTTTAGTCATTTTTTGACAGCGGCGCATTGTGCCTAAATGGGGGGGAAATGACAAGAGAATGAGAGGCTTGTCATAATAATTTTTCTTTAAATGGCTGATTTTCCGTCATCAGATTTTGCATAAACACCGGCGATCGCACTATTTGCTAAAATTTCATCCCGCCACCAGCCGCTGGCAAGCCCTGCGGTCTGTTCATTCCAGCCAATCCAGACGGGTTCAAAGAGAGTTTGGGCGACCACTTTCTTCTCGATTAACGCGCCACTATCGAGAAACCGTTGCGCCAGATAACGGGGTAAATAGCCGCAGCCGAGGCCGCTAATTTGCAGCTCCAGCTTGGTTTTAAAATCGAAAACGGTAATGGCTTCTTGTTCGTCGAGAAGTTGTGAGGCCGTAGAAGCGCCTGCCTGCGCAGTATCCCCCACCACAATCGCCCGATATCGCTTAATAATACGACGGTTTAACGGCTCTTCTTCCAGAGCTAACGGATGATGAGGCGCGACCGCAAAGACTTGTTCCAGATCGCCCAACCGTGAAAAACCAAACTCACTGGAAGATGGTGGCTCATGCATCGCGCCAACAATAATATCCGCTCGCCCCTGAGTCAGGGCATCCCAGGAACCACCGAGTACGCCATTGATAAACTTCAGGCGCGTCACGCTATGATGTTGATAAAAAGCTTCAATCAGTGGCGCAAGCAGAGAAAAAGGAAACGTGTCGTCCACGCCAATCACCAGCTCGTTTTCCCAGCCTTCATGCAGTTTGATCGCCTGCTTTTCCAGTTCTCGCACAGTATGCAGAACTTCCCGCCCTTTCTCTAATAACATTTTTCCGGTACGGGTGAATTTAGCGCGGTGACCGCTACGATCAAGCAATTGAATATTAAGGTCGCTTTCCAGCTTGTGAACGGTGTAACTCAGAGCGGACGGCGTCTTATAGAGTTTGGCCGACGCCGCCGCAAAACTGCCTTCTTTTTCTAAGGAATCGAGGATCATCAACACATCCAGCAGTGGTTTCATACACGCCCCCTTGCAGTGCATGCGGCGTCCTGCTGGCGTGATCGTTTACTCCAGCGGCATTACCAGCGGATCGGGATACTGGTATTCAAATCCCAGTTCATTACAAATCCGACTGCCATCAATAATCTTACCTTTGCCGCTGTCCAGACTATTTCTGAACTGCGGAGGCTCCAGCCCCAGTAAACGGGCCATCTGCGGATAGAAAACATTACGCGCAGGGTGAGCTGGCGCACATATATTATAGATGTGTCCGCCTTTAGGTGCCTGTAACAACAGAGTGATAGCGCCAATAACATCTTCTAAATGGACTAAATTAACACCATGTTCACCATCAGGCGCGGTTTTTCCGGCAAAGAAGCGTCCGGGATGACGTCCCGGTCCGACCAGCCCCGCAAGACGCAGAATATCGACCGAAGTACCGGGTAAATTGTGCAGCCAGTCTTCGAGTTCTTCTAATACTCGTCCACTGTTGGTTACCGGATTACGCGGGGTAGTTTCTTTCACCGTGCCTTGCGCGTCGCCATAGACAGATGTTGAGCTGGTAAAAATAATGCGGGGAATACGATGGGCCAGCGCGCTATCCACTAACTCTTGTACCGCTTGTAAATAGAACTCATCGCCGGGGCCGCTACGACGTGCCGGAAGCGTAATGACCAGCGCATCGACATCCATCAGGGCATCCAGATCGTCAGAATCGCAAACTAACTCAGGCTCCATGCGAAGCAGATAGCTATCAATGCCACTCATTCGGGCCGCTTCGACACCATCTTGTGTGGTTTTACTCCCGGTGACTTGCCAGCCTCGCGCTGAAAGTGACATCGCCAGCGGCATGCCTAACCACCCTAACCCGACAATTGCGACCTTTTTCATCCGTTATCTCCTGATACACCTTAGATCTATAAGGCTACGCTAGCGTATCAAAACTGACAATTCATTCTATGAATGAATCTGTTCAATAATGATAACGACATGCTGCAATGAGCAGTGAATCGTCGGTAACCGCGTATACCAGACGGTGCTCCTCTGTAATGCGTCGGGACCAGAAACCTGACAAATTATGTTTCAGGGGTTCTGGCTTCCCCTTACCTTCAAATGGCGTTCTGCGGGTATCTTTGATAAGTTCATTGATCTTTTTAACAATTCGCTTATCTGTTTCCTGCCAGTACAGATAATCATCCCATGATTCCTCAGACCAGATTAGTTTCACTCAATAATGTCCTTTTCTGTTCCTTTGCCTGATTTCAGGCTATCGATTGAGTCCATCAATCTCCGGGCGTTAGCGGGGGAACGCAGTAGATAAGCCGTCTCTTCCAGCGAGTTGTATTCTTCGAGTGACATCAGAACACAAGCCTCTCCATTCTGACGAGTAATAAGGATCGGGGCATGATCTTCAACGGCTTTCATCATTGTTGCCGACAAATTCTGACGCGCTTCGCTGTAGCTAATTGTACGCATGTCAATCTCCTCTTTTGTACAGTTCATTGTACAATGATGGGCGTTAATTAACTATTTATTAATTAGTTTGTAGATCAAGGTATTGTCAGTGAGACGAAAATCCAGGCTTCGCTATTTTTGGTGCCGTCAGCTTAGAGGACAGTCCTCTTAGCGCCCTCCTTTCCCCGCTCATTCATTAAACAAATCCATTGCCATAAAATATATAAAAAAGCCCTTGCTTTCTAACGTGAAAGTGGTTTAGGTTAAAAGACATCAGTTGAATAAACATTCACAGAGACTTTTATGACACGCGTTCAATTTAAACACCACCATCATCACCATCATCCTGACTAGTCTTTCAGGCGATGTGTGCTGGAAGACATTCAGATCTTCCAGTGGTGCATGAACGCATGTGAAAGCCCCCGGAAGATCACCTTCCGGGGGCTTTTTTATTGCGCGGTTGCTAACGGTTCAGACAGGTTTAAAGAGGAATAAGAAAATGACAGACAACACTCGTTTACGCATAGCTATGCAGAAATCCGGCCGTTTAAGTGATGACTCACGCGAATTACTGGCGCGCTGTGGCATTAAAATCAATCTTCACACCCAGCGCCTGATCGCGATGGCAGAAAACATGCCGATTGATATTCTGCGCGTGCGTGACGACGACATTCCCGGTCTGGTAATGGACGGCGTGGTAGACCTTGGAATTATCGGCGAAAACGTGCTGGAAGAAGAACTGCTTAACCGCCGCGCCCAGGGTGAAGATCCGCGCTACTTTACCCTGCGTCGACTGGATTTCGGCGGCTGCCGACTTTCACTGGCAACGCCGGTTGATGAAGCCTGGGACGGCCCGCTCTCCTTAAATGGTAAACGTATCGCCACCTCTTATCCTCACCTGCTCAAGCGTTATCTCGACCAGAAAGGCATCTCTTTTAAATCCTGCTTACTGAACGGTTCTGTTGAAGTCGCCCCGCGTGCCGGACTGGCGGATGCGATTTGCGATCTGGTTTCCACCGGTGCCACGCTGGAAGCAAACGGCCTGCGTGAAGTCGAAGTTATCTACCGCTCGAAAGCCTGCCTGATCCAGCGCGATGGCGAAATGGAAGAATCCAAACAGCAACTGATCGACAAACTGCTGACCCGTATTCAGGGTGTGATCCAGGCGCGCGAATCAAAATACATCATGATGCACGCACCGACCGAACGTCTGGATGAAGTCATCGCCCTGCTGCCAGGTGCCGAACGCCCAACCATTCTGCCGCTGGCGGGTGACCAACAACGCGTAGCGATGCACATGGTCAGTAGCGAAACCCTGTTCTGGGAAACGATGGAAAAACTGAAAGCGCTGGGTGCCAGTTCAATCCTGGTCCTGCCGATTGAGAAGATGATGGAGTGATCGCCATGAGCTTTAACACAATCATTGACTGGAATAGCTGTACTGCGGAGCAACAACGCCAGCTATTAATGCGCCCGGCGATCTCCGCTTCTGAAAGCATTACCCGCACTGTTAACGATATTCTCGATAACGTGAAAGCACGCGGCGATGAGGCCCTGCGGGAATACAGCGCGAAGTTTGATAAAACCACGGTTACCGCGCTGAAGATGTCTGCAGAGGAAATTGCCGCCGCCAGCGAACGCCTGAGCGACGAGCTAAAACAGGCGATGGCGGTGGCAGCAAAGAATATTGAAACCTTCCACACTGCGCAAAAACTGCCGCCGGTAGATGTAGAAACTCAGCCAGGCGTACGTTGTCAGCAAGTCACGCGCCCGGTGGCTTCGGTAGGTTTGTATATTCCTGGCGGCTCCGCCCCGCTCTTCTCAACGGTATTAATGCTGGCAACTCCGGCGCGTATTGCGGGCTGTAAAAAAGTGGTGCTGTGCTCACCGCCGCCGATTGCCGATGAGATCCTTTATGCGGCGCAGCTGTGCGGTGTACAGGATGTGTTTAACGTCGGCGGCGCACAGGCCATTGCCGCACTGGCGTTTGGTACTGAATCTGTGCCAAAAGTGGACAAAATCTTCGGGCCAGGCAACGCCTTTGTCACCGAGGCAAAACGCCAGGTAAGCCAGCGTCTGGACGGTGCGGCGATCGATATGCCCGCAGGCCCGTCGGAAGTGCTGGTGATTGCTGACAGCGGCGCTACGCCGGATTTCGTGGCTTCTGATTTGCTTTCCCAGGCTGAACACGGCCCGGACTCTCAGGTGATTTTACTGACGCCCGATGCTGAGATGGCGCGTCGCGTAGCCGAAGCTGTCGAACGCCAACTGGCAGAACTGCCGAGAGCTGAAACCGCCCGCCAGGCACTGAGCGCCAGCCGCCTGATTGTGACCAACGATTTAGCGCAGTGCGTGGAGATATCTAACCAGTACGGCCCGGAGCACCTGATCATCCAGACCCGCAACGCCCGCGATCTGGTCGATGGCATCACCAGTGCCGGTTCGGTATTTCTGGGTGACTGGTCACCGGAATCGGCAGGTGATTACGCCTCCGGCACCAACCACGTTCTGCCGACTTACGGTTACACCGCCACCTGTTCCAGCCTCGGGCTGGCAGATTTCCAGAAGCGCATGACCGTGCAGGAACTGTCGAAAGAAGGTTTCTCCGCGCTGGCTTCGACCATTGAAACATTGGCCGCCGCCGAGCGCCTGACCGCCCATAAAAATGCCGTTACTTTGCGTGTTAACGCCCTTAAGGAGCAAGCATGAGCACCGTGACTATTACCGATTTAGCGCGTGAAAACGTCCGCAACCTGACGCCGTATCAGTCGGCGCGTCGTCTGGGCGGTAACGGCGACGTCTGGCTGAACGCCAACGAATACCCCACAGCCGTGGAGTTTCAGCTTACTCAGCAAACGCTCAACCGCTACCCGGAATGTCAGCCGAAAGCGGTGATTGAAAATTACGCGCAGTATGCAGGCGTAAAACCGGAGCAGGTGCTGGTCAGCCGTGGCGCGGACGAAGGTATTGAACTACTGATTCGCGCTTTTTGCGAACCAGGTAAAGACGCCATCCTCTACTGCCCGCCAACGTACGGCATGTACAGCGTCAGCGCTGAAACCATTGGCGTCGAGTGCCGCACAGTGCCGACGCTGGACAACTGGCAACTGGACTTACAGGGCATTTCCGACAAGCTGGACGGCGTAAAAGTGGTCTATGTTTGCAGCCCCAACAACCCGACCGGGCAACTGATCAACCCGCAGGATTTTCGCACTCTGCTGGAGTTAACCCGCGGTAAAGCGATTGTGGTTGCCGATGAAGCCTATATCGAGTTTTGCCCGCAGGCATCGCTGGCTGGCTGGCTGGCGGAATATCCGCACCTGGCTATTTTACGCACACTGTCGAAAGCTTTTGCTCTGGCGGGCCTTCGTTGCGGATTTACGCTGGCAAACGAAGAAGTCATCAACCTGCTGATGAAAGTGATCGCCCCCTACCCGCTCTCGACGCCGGTCGCCGACATTGCGGCCCAGGCGTTAAGCCCGCAGGGGATCGTCGCCATGCGCGAAAGGGTGGCGCAAATTATTGCAGAACGCGAATATCTGATTGCCGCATTGAAAGAAATCTCCTGCGTGGAGCAGGTTTTTGACTCTGAAACCAACTACATTCTGGCGCGCTTTAAAGCCTCCAGCGCAGTGTTTAAATCTTTGTGGGATCAGGGCATTATCTTACGTGATCAGAATAAACAACCCTCTTTAAGCGGCTGCCTGCGAATTACCGTCGGAACCCGTGAAGAAAGCCAGCGCGTCATTGACGCCTTACGTGCGGAGCAAGTTTAATGAGTCAGAAGTATCTTTTTATCGATCGCGATGGAACCCTGATTAGCGAACCGCCGAGTGATTTTCAGGTGGACCGTTTTGACAAACTCGCCTTTGAACCGGGCGTGATCCCAGAGCTGCTGAAGCTGCAAAAAGCGGGCTACAAGCTGGTGATGATCACTAATCAGGATGGTCTGGGAACACAAAGTTTCCCGCAGGCGGATTTCGATGGCCCGCACAACCTGATGATGCAGATCTTCACCTCGCAAGGCGTACAGTTTGATGAAGTGCTGATTTGCCCGCACCTGCCCGCAGATGAGTGCGACTGCCGTAAACCGAAAGTAAAACTGGTGGAGCGTTATCTCGCTGAGCAAGCGATGGATCGTGCCAACAGTTATGTAATTGGCGATCGCGCGACCGACATTCAACTGGCGGAAAACATGGGCATTAATGGTTTACGCTACGACCGCGAAACACTGAACTGGTCGATGATTGGCGAGCAACTCACCAAACGAGACCGTTACGCCCATGTAGTGCGCAACACCAAAGAGACGCAGATTGACGTTCAGGTATGGCTGGATCGCGAAGGTGGCAGCAAGATTAACACCGGCGTTGGCTTCTTTGATCATATGCTGGATCAGATCGCTACCCACGGCGGTTTCCGGATGGAAATCAACGTTAAAGGCGACCTCTATATCGACGATCACCACACCGTCGAAGATACCGGCCTGGCGCTGGGCGAAGCATTAAAAATTGCTCTTGGCGACAAACGCGGTATTTGCCGCTTTGGTTTTGTGCTGCCGATGGACGAATGCCTTGCCCGCTGTGCACTGGATATCTCTGGTCGCCCGCACCTGGAATATAAAGCTGAATTTACCTACCAGCGCGTGGGCGATCTCAGCACTGAAATGATCGAGCACTTCTTCCGTTCGCTCTCTTACACCATGGGTGTGACGCTACACCTGAAAACCAAAGGTAAAAACGATCACCACCGTGTAGAGAGCCTGTTCAAAGCCTTTGGTCGCACCCTGCGCCAGGCTATCCGCGTGGAAGGCGATACCCTGCCCTCGTCGAAAGGAGTGCTGTAATGAACGTGGTGATCCTTGATACCGGCTGCGCCAACCTGAACTCGGTGAAGTCAGCCATTGCGCGTCACGGTTATGAACCCAAAGTCAGCCGTGACCCGGACGTCGTGTTGCTGGCCGATAAACTATTTTTACCCGGCGTTGGCACCGCACAAGCGGCGATGGATCAGGTGCATGAGCGCGAGCTGTTTGATCTCATCAAAGCATGTACCCAACCGGTGCTGGGCATCTGCTTAGGGATGCAACTGCTGGGGCGGCGCAGCGAAGAGAGCAACGGCGTCGATTTGCTAGGCATCATCGACGAAGACGTACCGAAAATGACCGACTTTGGTCTGCCCCTGCCGCATATGGGCTGGAACCGCGTTTACCCGCAGGCAGGCAACCGCCTGTTTCAGGGGATTGAAGACGGCGCGTACTTTTACTTTGTTCACAGCTACGCAATGCCAGTCAATCCGTGGACCATCGCCCAGTGTAATTACGGCGAACCGTTCACCGCGGCGGTACAAAAAGATAACTTCTACGGCGTGCAGTTCCACCCGGAGCGTTCTGGTGCCGCTGGCGCTAAGCTGCTGAAAAACTTCCTGGAGATGTGATGATTATTCCGGCATTAGATTTAATCGACGGCACCGTGGTGCGTCTCCATCAGGGCGATTATGGCAAACAACGCGATTACGGTAACGACCCGCTGCCACGCTTACAGGATTACGCCGCGCAGGGTGCCGAAGTGTTGCATCTGGTGGATCTGACCGGGGCAAAAGATCCGGCTAGACGTCAAATCCCGCTGATTAAAACCCTGGTGGCGGGCGTTAACGTTCCGGTGCAGGTTGGCGGCGGCGTGCGTAGCGAAGAAGACGTGGCGGCGTTACTGGAAGCAGGCGTTGCTCGCGTGGTGGTCGGCTCCACCGCGGTGAAATCACCAGAAATGGTGAAAGGCTGGTTTGAACGTTTCGGTGCCGATGCCTTAGTGCTGGCGCTGGATGTCCGTATTGACGAGCAAGGCAACAAGCAGGTGGCAGTCAGCGGCTGGCAAGAGAACTCGGGTGTGTCGCTGGAACAACTGGTGGAAACCTATCTGCCCGTAGGCCTGAAACATGTGCTGTGTACCGATATCTCGCGCGACGGCACGCTGGCAGGCTCTAACGTCTCTTTATATGAAGAAGTGTGCGCCAGATATCCGCAAGTAGCATTTCAGTCCTCCGGCGGTATTGGCGACATTAATGATGTCGCTGCCCTGCGTGACACTGGCGTGCGCGGCGTAATAGTTGGTCGTGCATTACTGGAAGGTAAATTCACCGTGAAGGAGGCCATCGCATGCTGGCAAAACGCATAATTCCGTGTCTCGACGTTCGTGATGGTCAGGTGGTGAAAGGCGTACAGTTTCGCAACCATGAAATCATTGGCGATATTGTACCGCTGGCAAAACGCTACGCCGAAGAAGGTGCAGACGAACTGGTGTTCTACGATATCACCGCTTCCAGCGATGGCCGTGTGGTAGATAAAAGCTGGGTATCTCGCGTGGCGGAAGTGATCGACATTCCGTTTTGTGTGGCGGGTGGGATTAAATCGCTGGAAGATGCCGCGAAAATTCTTTCCTTTGGCGCGGATAAAATTTCCATCAACTCCCCTGCTCTGGCGGACCCGACGTTAATTACTCGCCTGGCCGATCGTTTTGGTGTGCAGTGTATTGTGGTCGGTATTGATACCTGGTACGACGCCGAAACCGGTAAATATCATGTGAATCAATATACCGGCGATGAAAGCCGCACCCGCGTCACTCAGTGGGAAACACTCGACTGGGTAGAGGAAGTGCAAAAACGTGGAGCCGGAGAAATCGTCCTCAACATGATGAATCAGGACGGCGTACGAAACGGTTACGACCTCGATCAACTGAAAAAAGTGCGTGAAGTTTGCCACGTCCCGCTGATTGCCTCCGGTGGCGCGGGCACCATGGAACACTTCCTCGAAGCCTTCCGCGATGCCGACGTTGACGGCGCGCTGGCAGCTTCTGTATTCCACAAACAAATAATCAATATTAGTGAATTAAAAGCGTACCTGGCATCACAGGGCGTGGAGATCAGGATATGTTAACAGAACAACAACGTCACGAACTGGACTGGGAAAAAACCGACGGACTGATGCCGGTGATTGTACAACACGCGGTATCTGGCGAAGTGTTAATGCTGGGCTATATGAACCCGGAAGCTCTGGACAAAACCATCGAAAGTGGCAAAGTTACCTTCTTCTCGCGCACTAAACAGCGACTGTGGACCAAAGGCGAAACGTCGGGTAATTTCCTCAACGTAGTGAGTATTGCGTCGGACTGCGACAACGACACTTTATTAGTGCTGGCGAATCCCATCGGCCCGACCTGCCACAAAGGCACCAGCAGTTGCTTCGGCAACACCGCTCACCAGTGGCTGTTCCTGTATCAACTGGAACAACTGCTCGCCGAACGTAAATCTGCCGACCCGGAAACCTCTTACACAGCCAAACTGTATGCCAGCGGCACCAAACGCATCGCGCAGAAAGTGGGCGAAGAAGGGGTGGAAACTGCGCTGGCAGCAACGGTACATGACCGCTTTGAGCTGACCAACGAGGCATCTGACTTGATGTATCACCTGCTGGTGCTGTTGCAGGATCAGGGGCTGGATTTAACGACGGTGATTGAGAACCTGCGCAAACGGCATCAGTGAGTTGCGGACTGACCGGATGCGATGTTGTAGTCGCATCCGTAGCCATTGCCCGATGCGCAAGCTTATCGGGCCTACTATTCGCTCTGCACATTTTGGCTGGATAAGATGCGCCAGCATCGCATCCGGCAAAAAAAACGGGCAAGGTGTCACCACCCTGCCCATTTTCTTTAAAACTGCAAAGATTATTTCGCGTTGTAATTGCGTAGAGCGTTACGCCCCAGCACAATCCCCGCGCCAACCATGCCACCCAGTAGCACTGCCAGAATCAAGGTAATTGCCTTTTTCGGGCTATCGCGACGAATAGGTAACGTCGGTTTCATCACATAACGGTAAGCATGAATATCAAGATCATCAACCTTTAAGCTTTCGATATCCAGCAGGTTTTGACGAGTCTGATAGTAGTTTGGTGAGAACACCAACGGACGGGTCGCCTCATGCTTAATCATCGACTCCAGTGCTTCGCTCCCAAGAAGGAACAACGTATCTTGCGTCACATCTTCAGTCTGCTGAACCTGTGGTTTTGTCACCTGCGCCTGATTCGCATACTGCAATGCTTCCTGAATCTGACGGATACGCAGATCTTTCTGCTCCTGCGCGACCACTTCCTGCGTTCTTAAAGAGTCCTGCAAGTTTTTCCGTCCCAGAGCAATGTTGTCTTTGAGATCCTTTTCTAGCTCTTGATTCACTTTATCGTCAACTTGCTGAATGTATTGGGCCAACTTCATTTGTGCGCCCTCTGCAGTTTGCCCAACATAAGAAACAGTCAATGGTAATTGCTGGTTCTTAACAGAAGGTTCGATGGTAAGTTTTTCTGGTTCTTCCTGATTATCCAGCGTTTCTGCTAATGCAGAGAAGGCAGAACTGAAGCGACCAATCAACGTCTCCTGCAAATCTGACACTTTCGGTGCAGCCTGACCATAGATAACATTCATGGCATTGTTATAGCCAGCGATTTGCCCCACATCAGGTTGAGTAACGATAGCTGTGGAAGTCCACTTTTCTTTGGCAACGGCCAGATACCCTATAGCCAGGGCAATAGCAACAATGACAGAGATGATGATTGTCATCTTGCCACGCCACAACTGCATTAGTAAATCAATCAAATCAATCTGTTCCGGGTCATGGTTTTGCCCAGAAACATTATTATTTTCTACTCTCATCATTACCCTAACTGACGGAAATTTCCAAGTCCGCATAGTTTAGCGATAATCCTCGTGAATGCTATAGGATAAGTGATAAAAATAATGAATTATTGAGGAAGTAACAAAAGACAATCAGGGCGTAAATAGCCCTGATAACAAGATGTTAGTCGCTGCCAAAGAGATCGCGGGTGTATACCTTATCTGCCACATCCTTAAGCTCTTCTGCCATACGATTGGAGATAATGACGTCAGCTTGTTGTTTGAAAGTGGCGAGATCTCGTTCCAGGCGAGAGTTGAAGAATGAGTCTTCTTTCATCACCGGTTCGTAAATGATGACTTCAACGCCTTTCGCCTTGATACGTTTCATAATCCCCTGAATGGAAGACGCGCGGAAGTTGTCTGAACCGCTCTTCATAATCAGACGATAAACACCCACCACTTGCGGCTTGCGTGACAAAATGGCATCGGCAATAAAATCTTTACGCGTGCGGTTAGCATCGACAATTGCCGAAATCAGGTTATTCGGCACAGACTGATAATTCGCCAGTAACTGTTTGGTATCTTTCGGCAAACAATAACCACCATAACCAAACGACGGATTGTTGTAATGGTTGCCAATACGCGGATCGAGACAAACGCCTTCGATAATCTGGCGAGTATTCAGACCTAAACTTTCTGCATAGCTATCCAGTTCATTAAAGTACGCTACGCGCATCGCCAGATAGGTATTAGCGAAAAGTTTTATCGCTTCTGCTTCAGTGGAGTCGGTAAACAGGGTCGGGATATTTTGCTTAATCGCCCCTTCCTGTAACAACGCAGCAAAACGTTCAGCGCGTTCTGAACGCTCACCTATGACAATACGTGAAGGATGGAGATTATCGTAAAGGGCTTTACCTTCACGGAGAAATTCCGGAGAGAAAATAATATTTTCAGTACGATATTTCTTATGCATCGCTGCGGTAAAACCAACGGGAACCGTTGATTTGATGACCATAACCGCATAAGGATTTATCTCAACTACGTCTTTAATTACTGATTCTACACTGGATGTATTGAAATAATTAGTTTTAGGATCATAGTCGGTTGGAGTGGCGATGATGACATAATCAGCATCCCGGTAGGCTTCATTTTTATCTAATGTGGCATTAAAGTGTATTTTATCTGATTGCAAAAACTGCTGAATTTCCTTATCAACAATAGGAGATATCCGATCATTCAGCATAGCAACGCGTGACGGTAAAATATCTAATGCCACAACCTCATGATTTTGTGCGATTAGAAGCCCGTTTGACAAGCCTACATAGCCAGTACCGGAAATGGTAATTTTCATTTCATGCTCTCAGAATTAACTTAACTGTGAATCATGATGTTTTTAGCATCCTGATAAGAGTTAAAAGTTTTAACGCTACGTTGTAAGATGGTCAACGCAACGAAAAACAATTCAGAATTTCTTTATAAGAATAGCTGATATTTATTAAGTTAATATTAAGCAGTGAAATTTAGTCTATAAGATAATTGGCAAAAAAAAAGCCCGGTGCAATATACGCCGGGCCTCAATTTTATTGTTGGTTAAATCAGATTAATCCAGCCATTCAGTATGGAACACACCTTCTTTATCAATGCGCTTATAAGTATGTGCACCGAAATAGTCACGCTGTGCCTGGATCAGGTTCGCAGGCAGAACAGCGGCACGGTAGCTATCGTAATAGGCAACCGCAGCGGCGAAGGTCGGAACCGGGATACCGTTTTGTACTGCATAAGCAACGACATCACGCAGCGCCTGCTGGTAGTCATCAGCAATTTGCTTGAAGTACGGAGCCAGCAGCAGGTTAGCGATCTGCGGATCTTCGGCATAAGCATCGGTGATTTTCTGCAGGAACTGCGCACGGATGATGCAGCCAGCACGGAAAATCTTCGCGATTTCGCCGTAGTTCAGATCCCAGTTGTACTCTTCAGACGCGGCGCGTAGCTGAGAGAAGCCCTGAGCGTAAGAAACGATTTTGCCCAGATACAGCGCACGGCGAACTTTTTCGATGAACTCAGCCTTGTCGCCTGCTGGCTGCGCTTGCGGGCCAGAGAGAACTTTAGACGCGGCAACGCGCTGATCTTTCAGAGAAGAGATATAACGTGCAAACACAGACTCGGTTATCAGCGACAGCGGTTCGCCGAGATCCAGCGCACTCTGGCTGGTCCATTTGCCCGTACCTTTGTTTGCTGCTTCATCCAGAATCACATCAACCAGGTAGTTACCGTCTTCATCTTTTTTGGTGAAGATATCTTTGGTGATGTCGATCAGGTAGCTGCTCAGTTCACCGTTATTCCACTCGGTAAAAGTCTGCGCCAGTTCTTCGTTGGTGAGGTTCAGGCCACCTTTTAGCAGAGAATAGGCTTCAGCAATCAGCTGCATATCGCCGTATTCAATACCGTTGTGAACCATCTTCACATAGTGACCTGCGCCATCGGCACCAATATAGGTAACGCATGGCTCACCGTCTTCAGCTACTGCGGCGATTTTGGTCAGGATCGGTGCAACCAGTTCATAGGCTTCTTTCTGCCCACCAGGCATGATGGAAGGTCCTTTCAACGCCCCCTCTTCACCGCCGGAAACACCGGTACCGATGAAGTTAAAGCCCTCTGCTGAAAGCTCACGATTACGACGAATAGTGTCCTGGAAGAAGGTGTTACCACCATCAATGATGATGTCACCTTTATCGAGATATGGTTTGAGGGAATCAATAGCAGCATCCGTGCCTGCACCTGCTTTCACCATTAACAGGATGCGACGAGGGGTTTCAAGAGACTCGACAAACTCTTTCACCGTGTAATAAGGAACCAGTTTCTTACCCGGGTTCTCGGCAACAACTTCTTCAGTTTTTTCGCGGGAGCGGTTGAAGACGGAGACGGTATAACCACGGCTTTCGATGTTGAGCGCCAGGTTGCGCCCCATCACTGCCATACCGACGACGCCGATCTGTTGCTTGGACATTACATACTCCTGTCAGGTGTGGTCACCGCGACATACGCGGTTATGCTTGTAAAGCAGATAGTATCAAACAATTAGTAATCTATGTTAGAACTTACTCAAGCTAAGTGTTCATAAATAGAACAAACTAATTCTATTCAAAGAGGACTCATTGATTACATTTCGAATGTTTTTTTAGGACGCATCTTTTTTATCATAAAAAAGCTGCAGAGAAGTAATATGAAACTAATACACTCTACAAGCAGAATCGTCATAGCAGCACCTTTAACACCGTACTTCATTATTAAGAAATACATAGTTGGTATCGATGTCAAAATGCAAACATACGAAACATACAAACCCACTTTATAAAACCCCTGTGACTGAATTATTGCAGTTGTACCACCATTGATACATTTCACACATGCAACAATCAAGAACATCATTATCAAGAAATCATTATTAACATTAGAAATCAATACAAAATGACCCAGGTATTTTATTATAAAGAAATAAACTAATGAACTCAGCACGCCATATGCCACAATACATAACAGGAACTGAAACACCTTAGTAAAAGCATTTTTTTCTTGTAAGTTAATTCGGCAAAATCTTGCATAGGCAACTGTAGAAAATACAGAAGAAACCATAACCAGTGGATCAACCATCCTAAATATCTGGCCATATGCTGCAAGATCCCCTGGGGCAAATGTCTTGAGATAAAAATTATCTATACGGCTATAAATAATTACAACAACAGCTGTAAGACCTATACTTAATGTATATTTATATAAAGAAAGAATTGACATTAGCACATCAAAAGCTGACGTTCTAATAAACCTAAACTTGACACTAACGAATAGTTTTAGTGTAACCAGCGATACGAATAATAGTTCAACACACAGGTAATCCCATGCGTTAAATTTAACGTTTAAAAAATACTGAATAGCGAAGATCGTACACGTTGCAATAGATGCAATTGCGATCGGAAACGTGAGAGATTTATTGGAATTGAGAGATTGAAAATAGCTATTTGAGAAATTAAAAAATAAAGCAACAGGTAAGGCTAACACAATAGGAATATAGACATTATATTGATAACCCTGAACAAAAGAATACAAACAAAACAGTAGTAAAACAATTACTCCAGAAAGAATTTTTTGTGCAAACGTTACATTTAATAGTTTTATTTTATCTGTAGAATCATTATATTTTTTTATAACAAACAGATCCACACCAAAATCAGTAACCACCCGAAGGACTTCGAGAAAACCAACTAAAAAAATGAACTCTCCGCCTACATCTTCTCCTAAGGAACGAGTAATCAGAATTATTGCAAGTGTTTTAAAACCGAAGTAACATATTTTATTAAATAGCGAAAAAATGCCATCGGAGAAAATTTCTTTGATCATGTCATGCCTACTGGTGAGATCCTGGTCGAAAAATAAACCACTTACTGACCATGATAAATTTTATTTTTAACAAGTAATGGAGATATAAGAACAATCGGCAATGATTTTAGAAGAAAAGCCAATGGCAAAATCAGTTCACCACGAACAGCATAAAAAAATCCAGATATCATGGAGATGGCAACAAAGTTTATTATTATTCGTTGATTATTTAGTCCCCATTTAATAAAAAGCATCACCCCTGATAAATACAGTAAATAAATAATCACTCCCAAGTTTAGACTCAGCAACGATGACTCTAACAATCCTGAAGATGACAACGCAATACCAGAGGATACATCACCTAAAACAATTATTGAAAAATCTTTTGCGATTTGTTGATCATCAAGAAAACCAAGACCGCTTAGCGGTAATACTTGTGTGAATACCACAGCGGGATGAAGTTGATCCCATCCTGATGATTGCATATCAAACAAATTCTGCATCCCCCCAAGAGTAGAGGATAGCGAATCTAAAACAATGCCAATATAAATCATAAAATCGATTTGGTACCCTTCACGGAAATACGATACCATCGAGAAGCATAAAAAACCGGCGATGAGAAATATTGGTTTTGAGAGTTGCTTAAATAAATTTCTTACTCTATACTCATTAGAGTACATATATAGTATAAAAATACAAATCACTGAAAAGAAAAACTTATTACGTATTCCAATAGCTAAATCAGATGCAAGTAAAACAAATGCAATAACTTTAATGTAGGTCGGTGTTTTAAAATAAAAAGTGGACAATGACATTACAACTGCAAAACCACTAATAGCACGAATAAAAAATGGAACTTGGGATAGCAATTCTTCGCTTTCAGTATAAATTGCTAAATGCCCTTCTCCTGAATTCAATATAAACATAAGATAAATTAATATTTTGTATAATTGACACAGTGCAACAATAGAAAACAAAATATAAAATAAACTAGTTAAATATCTTTTTTCTTCTTTTATGACAGTCTCTGTTGTTTGCAAGTAAAGGATGGAATTGATCAACATCCCCCAGATACAAATTATTTCAAACCCATGATTTGCGTTTTTAAAATAGTAAAGATAAATCGATGGCAAACCAATAATCAAAGAAAAAACGAATGCAAAAAGTAAGGTTAGTGATAAATAGCGAACTCTATTAATATAATAATAGAACATCAAAACAACTAATAGCGCTGTAGATATAGTGGCTAAAATATCAATATACACTTGCGATACAAATGTATCCGCCCCTCCCCACAAGAAACATGAGGATAGTGAAAGAAATACAGAAAAATATATAGCCAGATGTTTAAACTGTATTTTATTGCACAATAATGAATAATATTGCTTATGCATAGTAATTAGCTTTACTAGTGAAGTAACTCATTTGAAAAATAAGAAACAGTTAATTTTACAATCTCTTATTCGGGATGAACGCAAATAAAAACACCAATGCTAAATATAAACAATTTATAAACAATCTATTACTGAGCGGTTAAATGACAAACCGCTCAAGAGTAGAAAAAAGTTTATATTTTTTTACAAAAGAGTAACTTTATGCAAAACTTCTAACACTAATTTTTCAGCTTTTATTATGTTATCTGCTTCTGCATAGCATCGCAATTCAGGTGCGTTGCCTGACGGTCGCAAATGGATTATTGAACCATCACTTAGTGTCAATCTTAACCCGTCAATTGTATCCACCGATTGTACATGAAGATCGACAAAGCCTATTCTTTCGATAAATTCTTGAGGATTTTCTTGAGCTGACGCAATAATGCTTTTGCTTTTGCTTGTTGCAAAATTTTGAACTCTATTTGAGTAGGTAAATCGTGGTGGCAACTCCGCCAAGAGTTTTGAAATAGTCACATTATTTTTTATAGCCAGTGCCAGTACCATTAAAGCAGGCAAAACAGCATCTCTTGTTGGAAGCGCTTTAATCATACCGCTGTTATAATTTACATCGCTACCTAAAAGATACCCACCGTTAGCCTCAAACCCTGCAACCCTATCAAAACTATTATTCAGAGAATCAAACGCTGAAATGACGTATGGTGAACCAATTTTAGTCAGCGTTACATGATTAAACCACCCGCAAGTCTGAATAACCGTATTACAACTTACAGGTACAGCTACCGCTTCAATATTCATTGCCTTTGAGCAAAATAGTCCTAATATATCACCCCGTAACCAAACGCCATTTTCGTCAGCAACCAAAGGACGATCGCCATCACCATCGGTAGAAAAAATCATATCGAGGTCATACTCAGATGACCAGTGTAAAGCTTTTTCTTCATCTTCTTTTGATACTGCTTCAGTATCAATAGGCACAAACTCATCACTTCTACCAATACTTACAACTTCAGCACCAAGCTTACTGAATATTTCTGAATAAAGATCCCGTCCCGCACTTGAATGTTCATAAATCCCGATACGTTTACCTTTAAATATATTTGAAAAAATTGAAGTGTTTCTCTCGATATAAGTATCAGCGGCACGCTTTGAACATTGTAATTCTGGCAATACAGTTACATCAGGATACTCTTTTTCAGCATGTATAATGCTGTTCTCATTTTCTTTTGAAATTTCCCCGTCTGGACGATAGAATTTCAAACCATTTCTATCAAATGGAATATGACTTCCAGTAACCATTATTGCAGGAATCCCATCGGCAATCGCTTGATTTGCCAAAGCTGGAGTTGGAATTACACCGTAGTAAATAGGTTTAATACTACATTCCAACAATGCTGCTGCGCAAGCTTGTGCCATAGCATAGCTGCTTGGGCGATTATCTATTGCGAGCGCAACCTCTTTAAAAGAAAAATCCTTCATCATTACATCGATAAAAGCATAAGTGAATGCAGCACACACGTTGGGTGTAAAATCTTTCACTAATCCACGAGCACCACTTGTACCAAATGCAATTCCGCTATTTTTAATTACATCATTGGTAATATTCATATAATTATTTATCCTCAACACGACCATATTTATCACTTAGGCGCACAATATCATCATCACCTAGATATACACCCGACTGAATCTCAATTACTTCTAATGGTATCTTTCCTGGATTTTCCAAGGTATGAACTGTGCCAATTGGTATGAAAGTTGACTCATTTTCAGTGACGAAAAAAGTGCGTTCGCCGCAAGTCACCTTTGCAGTACCAGCGACAACCACCCAATGCTCAGCTCGATGATGATGCATTTGTGTTGAGAGACATTCACCAGGCTTAACGGTAATACGCTTTACCTGATAACGGTCGCCACGTTCTACAGAATCATAACGTCCCCAAGGACGATAGACTTCGCGATGGGATATATGTTCGCTACGTTTTTGCTTTTTAAGAATTTCGACAATCTTCTTTATGTCTTGTACGTTGTCTTGCTGTGCTACCAGGAGCGCATCTTTAGTTTGAACTATAATAAGGTTATTAACTCCTACAGTGCTGATCAGTGAACCTTCAGAGTAAATGTAGTTGTTCCTGCTGTTATAGTTAATTACATCGCCATGCGATACGTTTTCATGTTCATCTTTCTCTGATATTTCCCAAAGTGATGTCCATGAACCGATGTCACTCCAGTCAGCATCAAGTGGAATAACTACACAATCCTGAGTTTTTTCCATTACCGCATAATCAATTGACTCATCGGGACATTCTGCAAAGACATCAGAATTTAATCTGATAAAATCTAGATCAGTACTAGCACTGGAAAGCGACTCTTTACACGCTGCTAAAATATCAGGGCGAAATTTTTTCAATTCATCTAAATATACGCTCGCCTTGAACATGAACATACCACTATTCCACAAATAGCATTTTTGTTCGAGATAATTTTTAGCCGTTTCTAAATCAGGTTTTTCGACGAAAGAATTTACTTTAAATACAGAGTTTTTAACTTGTTCGCCCTTTTTAATATAGCCATACCCAGTTTCAGGTTTGGTCGGGACGATGCCAAAAGTCACTAACTTATTGTCAACGGACTCTTGTTCTGCAGCTAAAACAGCTGCATGGAAGGCTTCAATATCCTGAATAGCATGGTCAGCAGCAAGAACCAGCATATGATGATCGCCATGGAGTTCTAGAGACTTTAGAGCAGCCAGCGCAACGGCGGGCGCAGTATTTCTACCTACAGGTTCTAGAATAATCTGGAAGTCATCCACACCGAACTGTCGCAATTGTTCAGCAACAATAAATCTATGCTCATTATTGCTAACAATGACAGGAGGCAAACAATTTAATCCATCAAGTCTCTTCAACGTTTCCTGGAGCAAACTATTTTCATTAATCAATGATAAAAATTGTTTCGGGTATAACGAACGCGAAAGAGGCCATAAGCGAGTACCAGAACCACCGGCCATAATAATTGGGATAATCATTTTATTTAACAGACTCCTTAATTTTCTGGATATATGGGCTCAATTTAGCTTCCCATGAAAAATTCTCACCGATAAACTTTTTCGCAACTAATGCTGTTTCGGTATATTTATCCAGATTTGTTATAAAATAATTTAATACACGTAAATATTCTTCTTTTGTATTGGCAACATAAATCTCCTTACCCTCCTCTGCTCCCAAGCCTTCAAAGCCTACAGTAGAAGAGATACAAGGTAATCCCAACGCCATATATTCAAGTACCTTATTTTGGATACCTGCCCCTAATCTAATAGGACATACACCAATATGCCCATCAGCTGCTGCATAAGTTATGCTATCAACTTCACCTGTGACAACAACGCCAGGCTGGCTTTCTAACCAACTCTTATCTTTATCTGTAATACGTCCGATGACCTTAAATTCAAAATTACCATGCTTGTTAAGAAATGGTAAAACTTCCTTGGTGAACCATCTCACACCATCCATATTTTGCAAAGAATATAAATTACCTATAAATACAAGGGTTATCTTTTTATCTTTAGCTATTTTTCGTTCTGAAAAAGGTAAGCTAACGGCATCAACACCATTTCCACAGACTAATACATTATTCGGACGGTCTGGATATAAATAATCGGAGTCAACCTGTGATACCAAAGTAGTCAAGCTGAACTTGTTATTTATAGTTCGCTCATATCGTTCGAGTCTTTTTTGTTCAAAAGAATATACAAATGTTTTTAAACTCAATAAAGATGCTTTTTCCTTTACTCGTTTATAATTAAGTGAAATGGCATCGGTCATCTCTAAAAAATTTATATCTTTATTCTCTTTCACATAATCACCAACCCTTATCAAATGTGAAAGAGTTGCAGAATGTTCAGGTAATAACTGCTTAAGTTTATCTTCAAATTCTTTAGATTTATAATACCCAATCTGTAGGGGAGTATTTGAAAACAAAGAGAATATGACATTTAAAATAGATTTTTTCTTTGAAAGATATACTCTGTGAACACTACTAAAAACTTCACGATCATATTCATAGTTGAGCTCTTCGCGTTTATCACACAGACTCAGCAACGTAAGATCATAATGCTTAGACAGTTCTTTACAGATCTTATAGATACGTAATCGATCCCCACCAATGACAGGAAACGGGAACCGTGGAGTCAAAACTAATATCTGTTTCTTATTTATATCAATATTACTCATAAATCTTTCTCAATTCATTTTCAAATAAAATATGTTCATGCAGAGCTTTCCTTTCGACACTGGGTGAATTATCTACCAAGTATGAATAGACTTCATAATACTCAGAATAGTAAGTATAAAAGAAAATATTCGAATCCTTTTGTTCGCGGAAAGCAGAGATCCGTGTGCATATAACATTTTTGCATGTGAGTTTTGCTTCAGCTAAAGTCCTTCCATACCCCTCGGCAAGCGAATGAGCCCAAACAATTTTAGAATTACAATATAGTTTGACGACTTCCTCTAAAGAAACAAAACCAATAATTTCAATTTCTTTATCTGTATCCCGCCCATCAATTAAGTCGTTAACCTTGCTAATACCATTCCCACAACCTAATATTTTTAATGGTATTCTTTCTTCCCTTGGGATTGAAAAATAATAGTCCAGAGCTGTGCCTAGATCCTTATTATCCCCTAAACCTGAAACTAGAAGTAAATATCCAAGATCTTTTATTTCGGTAACATTAGCAATTTTCTCAAATGAGAAAAATGGATTTGGGAGCAGGATAGATTCTATACACTTAAATAGCGATATTCTCTTAGATACTCGCTGAGTGCTTTGAGAAATAAATATTACTTTCTTTGCTAAAAAAGATGAAAAATAAATACAGACTTTCACATAAATGGCAGCAAGATTTCGTTTATTTTTCTTAAGACTAATGAAGTCATGAATTATAACAATTGCCTTACCTAATAACAAGTCAATGATGGAACTACTATTATAGGGATATATATTATACTTAGTTCTATAAAATATACCCATAATTGGTATTAAAAGCTGCTCTACTATTATAAAAAGAACATTCAGAAACCATGAAGGCAGCTTATGGAATGCTTTTGGACATGCAACATAAATAACCTGAACATTATTGTCTCTTAACTTTTGCACAAGTTCAGAAGTATAGATCGGTATTCCTCTTTTCAAAATACCATCAAAAAAATTATTTACAATTACTTTCATGTTTGCTCTTAAGTTTATTTCAGATATTATCAATAGTATAAAAATAGTCAGGATTATTATTTCTTATTTTGAGAACGCATCATATAAACACAATCTTACCACGCTACCGCCCCTGGCTTAACAGCTACCAGTGCACTAGCAAAATGCCAAAGATGTACCCCGCCCCGCTAGCTATCGCAAAGCTATCTTAAATTCAAACGCCAATTGTCTTACCAAATGCTGTCAGAAACAAGGATAAATCCAACAAAAAATAGATTAAACTTAGTAGGTTAACTCGTTGTTATTCTTTGTTTTAAAAAGAAAAACGACAGTAACATTCCTTTGTTTAAAGCATAGACGCCGGGATGTTAGCTGCCGCTATTTATCTAAATTATTGTTACATTGGCTTGGGATCTATTCCCCGAGCAACTTCTCAATGCTCTTACGGAACTTTGGCCCTTCCTTCAGGTTGCGCAGTCCATACTTCACAAACGCCTGCATATAGCCCATTTTTTTACCGCAGTCGTAGCTGTCGCCGGTCATCAGCATGGCATCAACGGACTGTTTTTTCGCCAGTTCGGCAATAGCATCAGTCAGCTGAATACGCCCCCATGCACCAGGTTGCGTGCGTTCAAGTTCCGGCCAAATATCGGCAGAAAGCACATAGCGACCAACGGCCATGATGTCTGAGTCCAGCGTCTGCGGCTGATCCGGTTTTTCGATAAATTCGACGATGCGGCTGACTTTACCTTCACGATCCAGTGGTTCTTTGGTCTGAATGACGGAGTATTCAGAGAGGTCACCCGGCATACGTTTTGCCAGCACCTGGCTGCGGCCCGTTTCGTTGAAGCGCGCAATCATGGCAGCAAGGTTATAGCGTAGCGGATCGGCGCTGGCGTCATCGATAACAACGTCTGGCAGTACCACGACAAATGGGTTGTCACCAATGGCAGGTCGTGCACATAAAATGGAGTGGCCCAAACCTAAAGGTTCGCCCTGACGCACGTTCATAATGGTCACGCCCGGCGGACAGATGGACTGCACTTCCGCCAGTAGTTGACGCTTCACGCGCTGTTCAAGGAGAGATTCTAATTCATAAGAGGTGTCGAAGTGGTTTTCGACCGCGTTCTTGGACGCGTGAGTTACCAGGAGGATTTCTTTGATCCCTGCAGCCACAATCTCGTCAACAATGTACTGAATCATTGGCTTGTCGACGATCGGTAGCATCTCTTTGGGAATCGCCTTAGTGGCAGGCAACATATGCATCCCAAGACCCGCTACAGGAATAACTGCTTTTAAATTCGTCATTATTTCATCCACCTGTAAAATGGTTGCTGAATTATAGCTTGTTCGATTTTTTTCGCCAGCATCAATTACCCTGAATTGATTACTGAATTACTTGTGATGTTACGCCGCTTCGTTGTGGATTGCAGTAGCATTGTTCCTAAGTATGGCTCCATTTTTCCAGGAATGGTCGCAAATCTACTCCCTCCGTTCCGGCAATCTAAAGTTAATCTTTTCCACATTAACAATATGGTGATTAATCCTGTCGATATCGACGGAGCTTTGCCCTCTTTCATTCACCGCATGAACATTTGCAAGAGACAGCAGTGTTTCTTTTTTCGCCATAAAGACGCCGCGAACGTCTTTGCGCATGTCGAAGTTCATGCTCAATGCGGGTCCAACAGAGGATTCCTGCATCACTTTGATATTTCGCATAAAAAGATGTTGCGGTTTGTTGTGTAACTCCAGCGACGCACGCTTCACCTCAATGTTAGTCAGTGCCACAAAGGAGACGGCGTTCCCGGCGGAGATTTGGATGCCGCGCAATTTATAAGCAAGATGGGTGTTATCCAGTTGAATATTATTCACTCGGAAATTTTGCGGTATCGAGAGATATTTGCCTTTAATTACCCCATAGCCAATTAACATCCCGGCGCTATTAATCATTTCAATATTATCAATCACGAAATTGTCACAACCGTAAATAGCGACCGTGGCGTTATCAATACCTGCTTTCTTACTGAAATCCGGCGTGATATTACGAGCTTTGATATTACGGATAACAAAATGTTTACCATTTTCAACATGTATCAACTGCCGACAATCTGATCCCGTGATATTCGCCACGACAAAGTTTTTCACTGCCTGGTTTTCCGGATAATTATTATCGTAGGTACTTCCCGCAAGGCCTATGCCGATGCCCCAGTTGATTTTGCCGTTGGTACAGTTAATGCGCTCGATGATGTGGTCGGAGATCAAAATATCACGGTCGTTAATCGCCACGTTCCATTCAATAGCGTCGCCCTGTAAGTCGCTGAACTTACAGTTGGTGATGTTGGCACCGATAATCTGATTATGAAATCCCTGGCGTAAGATGGCGTAATTAGCGTGGCTAACGTTCAGGTTATCGATGGTCAGGTTACGCATGACCCGTTTGTTTTTGCCGCCGATATAAATCTGCGTTACCGGGCCAAAGCCGCTCATCGCCAGCCCTTTAATGGTGCAGTCAGAACCGCGCACATCCAGGGTGATGTTATGCATACTCCCGCCCTCCTCCCCTGTCACCTGACTGCCGTCCTGTAAGACAAATCGCCCTCTGCCGTTGCCGCGCAGGCTTCCAAGGATGTGTAACGTTTTGCCAGGAGGAATGAAGATGCCGGTGTTGATATTGTCACAAACCAATCCGCCAGGCACGACAACCGTTTGTCCTTCGCTGAAGGCTTGTTTAAATGAGGCGATCCAGTCGTGTGGATTGTAATCGTTAATGTTAACGCTTGTTCGGGCTGGAAGTGCACGAGCGAAAGGGGTATGGAGGAAGGCAAGCGCCGAGCTTGCCGTCAGGAAGGTGCGTCGGGAGAGTTTTTTAAATGGCATGCGTTCTCCTCTATAAAGCCTGCAGCAAGCTGGCGAGTTCTCGGTTAATCACCTGCTGGTTAAAATCGTGTTCGACTTTTTCGCGCGCACGTTTGACGACCGGAGCCAGTTCGTCGGTGTCCAGTTGGCTAAACGCCGCTAGTCGTTGCGCCAGTGCGTGAGCATCGTTCTCAGGCACCAGCCAGCCGGATTTGTCAGCCTCCACCAATTCCGGTATTCCGCTATGCAGAGTAGAAACCACCGGAATGCCGACCGCCATCGCTTCCATTAGCGCCACCGGAATGCCTTCCATATCACCATCCGCACCCGTTACCGAAGGCAGCAGGAAGACATCCGCGTCGTCGAGCATCTCCTTCACTTCGTGGCTCGGTTTAAAGCCCGGCATCTCCACCACATCTTCCAGTTGATATTGTTCGATGAGGGTGCGCAGGCGTCGTTCCCACGGGCCAATGCCGAGGATGCGATAGCGAAATGCCATGCCCTGCTCTTTCAACTGACGGCAGGCTTCGATCGCCACATGTAGGCCTTTTTTCTCGGTTAAGCGTGCGACAGAAATGATTTCCAGCGGCGTTGCAGGCGCTTTCACCGGACGCGGGCTAAAGCGCGTCATGTCCACGCCCATGCGCGATACGGCGATTTTTTCCCTCGGGCAGCCCATTTTTTGCAGCCTTCCGGCCCAGAGATCGCTGATCGGTAGCATCAGGTCGCCACGGCGGAACAGTTGCTGATATTCGGGAGTGTAGTGGTTGAGAACGTCCCGACTGGAGATATCAATACCGTGGAAGATAGTGGCAATTTTGCCGCGAATGACACCCAGTTCGCGTAGTTTTGCTGCGGTTACCCCCGCCGGGCCAAAATGAGCGATAAAGACATCGGCATGAAACGGTGTTGCGACCTGGCCACAAATGGCAGACAAAATCAGGTTCCGCGACTCGGCACCATAGCGTTTGAGGTTGAGCGCCTGCCAGGTATTTTTACGATGAATGCCGCGTAAGGTCTGGCTGGCGCGGTGGCGCAGCTTCGCCACTTTGCCCGTTGGTTCGTCCTGTAACCAGCGGGTTCTGGCGGCAAGGTTGTATTTCGTCCATGCCGCGTGGGTGTTCTGGGTGTCGCCTTTTTGCAGCGCGACAATCTCCACCTCAAATCCCATATCAATAAACGCGGTAATTTGGTTGAGGACGAAAGTTTCCGACGACAGCGGAAATTTCAGTAAAAAGAAGCCGACCTTCATTTCGCCTCCCCGATGCGTTCAAGCACAGATTTCACCATCTGCATTCCCGTCTGACGTTCGCGACTGACGGCTTCGTTAAGTCGCGCGTTCAGCGCCGGAAGTTGGCCTAAGGTATCCGCAACCATCGCTTGCAAGCTGCCGTCCAGTAAATGACGGATATCAATCGCCATCTCTGGCAGCCCCAGTTGTTGCATAATCCCGGCGGATTTATGTTCGTAGTTGATGGCAATTGCCGGAGTGGCAAAATTCATCGAGATAATGGCGGAGTGCAGGCGCGTACCGACGGTGAGTTCACAGGCCCCGAGAATTTTGCCCATTTCCAGATCGTTGAGTTCATCCATCACTACGTGGTAACGGGCAGGATCGCTGATGTGCTGGTGCAGATTGAGCGCCACCATGCGATCGTCTTTGTTATAACTGTCGATGCCCGTACAGGTGGAAAGCGCAATCACCTGATAGCCTTCGTCGAGAATGCGATTGACCACCCCGGCAAAGGCTTTTTCATACGCTTGTTGGGTGGTGCCGAGACGTTTGTCGAACGGTGCCAGTTCGCGCAGGGTAATGGCCACCGTTTTCTGTTGTGCGGCAACGTCCAGCCAGTGTTGAACGGCATAGCTGGCGGTGAAGTCTTCTGTGTGGTGATCGACCAGCCACGCGGTATCGACGCCATGTTCAACTTTTGCAGTGGTGATATTGCTGCGTTTCATCAGATCAAGGCTGACCGATTCGCGCAGGATCAGCGCGTCGCAGTGACCAAAAACGTAGTTCGCCAGTTGGTTAAATTGCTCATCCTGGAAGGGGCCGACGCTGTGACCAATCATAAACAGCGGCTTTTTCGCCATGAAAGTGCAAAGCGCGTGTTCAAACTGCGGCACGCCGTAGAGATCGACAAAAAACGATCCGCCGACCTGAATAATGGCGTCGTAACCTGACAGCAGGCGCACGAAGTCAGTGAATCCCTGGGCGATGGCGATATTACGCAGCTTGCCAGTGTCGGTGACGCGTGAGAGCAATACCTGGTGTTGATAGCGGCGACGGAGAACTTTTTTAACGCGCCCGACAACGCCCGCCGCGCTGTTGTGTTGTTTCATTTGCAGGAACAGCGGATCGCCCATTACCGGGCGGTTGAGCAGCCAGGAAGAACTGACCGGATAGCGGCTCATCACGTCCACTTCGGCATGTGGATTGAGGATGTTGATGGCATCAAGTAAGCCGCGCAAGATGGCGCTGTCGCCACGATTGCCGCAAGTGTGGTTGCCCAGAATAAGTAATTTCATTTTTTCCTCATAAATTTGATGCCAGGTGAGGTTATGTTGTTGTTTTTATTGCCAGTGCCTAAAACAACCATTCACCCCGCCCGTAACAGCATTTTCATTTTTTCGCTGCGACAAAACTGACGCTTCACTTCCACCACCAGCGGATGGCGCGACAGCACAATCATCACCACAAACGCCAGCACGCCCGCGGCTATTTGCACCGCCAGCAGCATCCCCAGCGCCAGTTGCCCTTTCAGTACAATGCCCAACGCATAACTAACCACCAGCGTCGGCAGCGAGAGATAAAACGGCAGCCATAAACTCAGGATGTACTGGCGATAACTGGAACCGAGCACCGGTTTAATCATCACGAAATAGCTCAGAATGGTGTTGATAATCTGCACCAGCAGGAAGCCGAGCGTGACGCCGATTGCGCCCGCCATCTGCCCACCAATAACAATCGCCGGAATAAACAGAAAGGTTTTGAATACGTTGAATTTAAAGCTGATATCGACCCGCGCTTTCGCCATCAGCAGCGAACCAATCGGGTTCCCCACTGAGCGCAGCAGCCCCACCACACACAGCATTTGCAGCACCGGAATAATGCTGTTCCACTTCTCACCAAAGACCAGCGGTACAAAGTTATTCGACACCACCATCAGCCCCAGCAGCGCCGGAAAGTTAATAATCCCCACCACCGACAGCAGCTTGTAGAAGTTAACGCGCAGCTTTTCGGTGTCGTCCTGAATTTTGGCGAATGCCGGAAACAACACGCGGGTGATGATTGGGTTCAGCTTCATCGGCGGCACAACGGCCACGTTGTACGCCAGGTTGTATCCCCCTGCCACGCCCGCGCCGAGAATACGCGCCAGCACCAGCGTTGAAAGGTTGGTGTTGAGATAGTTGATTATGCTGTCCGCCGTCAGCCAGGCACCAAAGCGTAAGTTCGGTGCCACCGACGCCAGCGAGAAATGCAGACCAGGGCGATAAATTTTGCGGCCAAAGTAGCCAAACAGCAGCGTTCTTACCGCACTATTGACCAGATAACCGAGGATCGCAGTCATCGCCAGCGGCCAGAAATGGGCGCTAACCACAGTAAAAGTGAAGCCCGCCAGCACCGCGCTGGTTTCGATCATGCCGATTTTGTTGAACTCCAGCTCCTTCTGCATCAACGCGCGGAACTGTTGCCCGTGGGGGATCACCACAAACGCCAGCGACAATGTTTTAATCAACGGTGCCAGGTCCGGGTTATTCAGCATGTCGCCGATGAGATCACTCAACAAAAACACCGCCACGCACACCACGATCCCCAGCCCGACGTTCAGCCAGTACAACGTGGTGAGTTCAAGGTGGCTGATTTCTTTTCGCTGAATAATCGAGTTAGCGATACCGAAGTCAGAAAGCGTATCTGCCAGCGCGATAATCACCAGAGACACGGTAAGCAGGCCGAACTGGTGGTTGTCGATAATCCGCGCCAGCACGGTCATCTGTACCAGCCCGAGGCCGATGATGATCACCGTAGCAATCGCCGACCACTTCGCGCCGCTGATGGTTTTTTCACGTAAGCTCATATCAATATGCCGCTTTGTTAACGAATCCTTTGAATACCGTCAGGAAAACGATTTTGATATCGAACCAGACGCTCCATTCGCGGATGTACTCAAGGTCGAACTCGACGCGTTTTTCCATTTTCTCCAGCGTGTCGGTTTCGCCGCGCCAGCCGTTAATCTGCGCCCAGCCGGTAATGCCCGGTTTCACTTTATGGCGCAGCATGTAGCCTTCAATGAGCTGGCGATACTGTTCGTTATGCGCCACCGCGTGCGGACGTGGCCCGACAATCGACATCCCGCCAGTCAGCACATTGATAAACTGCGGCAATTCATCCAGCGAGGTGCGGCGCAGAAAGTTCCCCACTTTGGTGACGCGCGGATCGTTCTGCGTCGCCTGGGTCACCACTTTGTCGTTCTCCATCACTTTCATAGAACGGAACTTCCACACTTTGATCGGCTTGCCATCCATGCCGTAGCGAGTCTGGCGGAAAATAACCGGCCCTGGTGAACTGAGTTTCACCGCCAGCGCAATACAGCACAGCACCGGGGAGATCAGCAGCAGGATCAGCGTTGCCAGCACAATGTCTTCCGCACGTTTTAGCAGGCGGTTAACCCCGGAAAGCGGCGTATCGTACAGCGGCACCACCGGAACGCCGTTCATCTCTTCGATACGGGAATGAAGAATATTGAAGGTAAAAACATCGGGGATCAGCAGCACCGAACAGGTGGTATCCGCCAGTTGATGGACCAGTTTTTTCACTCGTGCGCCGTCGCACATTTGCATCGCGATATAGACGTTATGAATCTTGCCCGCTTTCGCATCCTCGACCAGCTGTTGCAGATTGCCCGCCCAGTCGTTAGAAACGCCGCCCGGTTTTGGGTCGTGGTATACGCCCACCACTTCAAACCCTAACCACGGCTGATTACGGAAGCTCTCCATCAGCATTTGTCCGGCGGCTAAATCCCCCGCCACCGCGACCATCCGCTTGTTATAGCCATGATTACGCAGCCAGCCCGCCCCAATGCGAATACATGAACGGCAAACCACCAGTCCGATGCTGGTCAGCCCATACCACGCCAGCCAGATTTTCAGTTGCGTATCGAAATCATTGTTGAACGCCACCAGTCCGGCGCTGAAAATCACGCTTAAGGTCCAGTTTTGTAGCAGCAGGGCAAATTCTGTCGCTGCCCGAACACCGCGCCATGAGCGATAAAAATCGGTGATGCCGCCCAGCATCTGGAACACCACCAGCGTAATCAGTGCCACCAACAGGTGCATGTAGAGGAATGACAGTCCGCTCACTTCGCAAACCAGCCATAGTCCGGCAAACATGATGGTGATATCTGAAAAGCGTTGCACCATAGAGATTAACGATGCATTGGTTTTCGCTCGCTCGCGCTTTTTTAGATTTGTCATCGTTGTTCCTGTTATTAGCCCCTTACCCGCAATGGGGTAAGGGAAGATCCGACATTACTCGTTCAGCAACGCCAGCAGAGTTCGCGTTCGCGCTTCCATCAGCGGCACATCACCGCGCGATTCCACATTCAACCGCACCACCGGTTCGGTGTTGGAGGAGCGCAGGTTAAAGCGCCAGTCGGCAAAGGTCATGCTGATGCCATCGGTGCGATCCACCGCCAGCGCCTCGCGGCTAAAGTGCTGTTCGACGCGATTAATCGCCTCAACGGGTTGCGCCAGTTTGCTGTTGATCTCACCGCTTGCCGGAAACGCTGCCATCCGGTCGCGTACCAGTTCGCCCAGCGTTTTCTCTTTCAGGCACACCAGTTCGGCGACCAGCAGCCACGGGATCATGCCGCTGTCGCAGTAAGCGAAATCACGGAAGTAATGGTGGGCGCTCATTTCGCCACCGTAGATGGCGTCTTCCTTGCGCATCCGTTCTTTAATAAAGGCGTGTCCGGTTTTCGACATTACCGGGGTGCCGCCTGCGGCCGTCACCACATCAACGGTGTTCCAGGAGAGACGTGGATCGTGGATGATCTTCGCGCCGGGATTTTTTTCGAGGAACGCTTCTGCCAGCAGACCGACAATGTAGTAGCCCTCGATAAACTGCCCTTTTTCGTCAAACAGGAAACAGCGGTCAAAATCGCCATCAAAGGCAATACCCATATCCGCGCCGTGTTTGATGACCGCATTGCGGGTGTCGTCGCGGCATTCCGGCAGCAGCGGGTTAGGTATACCGTTGGGGAAATTCCCGTCCGGCGTGTTGTGCACTTTGATCAATTCCACTGGTGCGCCGAGGGCTTTAAAGCGGGCTTCAATGGCGTCCACCACCGGACCCGCTGCGCCGTTCCCGGAGTTGATCACCAGCTTGAGCGGCGTGAGGTTTTTGACGTTGATATAACCGAACAGGTGATCAACGTAAGCGTCACGCAGATTGATTTGCTGATAGCGACCGCGTTTGGTTTCATCGACAGGAGGGAAGTCATTGGCTTCTGCCAGACGCTGGACGTCGCGCAGTCCGGTATCGCCGCTGATCGGGCGAGCCCCTTCGCGCACCAGTTTCATGCCGTTGTAATCCATCGGGTTATGGCTGGCGGTAACTTCAATGCCGCCAGCCACGCCGAGATGGAACGTGGCGAAATAGATCTCTTCGGTGCCGGACATGCCAATATCCAGCACATCGACACCCGCATCCTGTAAACCTTTTGCCAGCGCCAGTTTTAAGATTTCGCTGGTGAGGCGGACATCACCGCCTAACACAATGGTTTTCGGTTTGAGAAATTCGCCATAGGCACGCCCAATACGCCAGGCAATATCTTCATTCAGTTCTTCGCCTAATTTCCCGCGAATATCATAGGCTTTAAAGCAGGTTAATTTTTTCATGTCGTTACCCTTTTTCAGGCAATAGTTGGCCCTGACCGAAACGGCCAATTTTGTTTTTGTCGTTATTTACATCGCGGTTTCGCATTCATTGCCTGATGCGACGCTGCCGCGTCTTATCAGGCCTACAAACCCGAACCGTAGGTCGGATAAGGCGTTCACGCCGCATCCGACAAACTGCGCCTGATGCGACGTTTACACCCGCCCGTAGCGATCCGCGAAGCGCACCACATCATCCTCCTCGAGATAAGAGCCGGAGCGCACTTCAATTAAATCGAGCGGAATTTTCCCCGGGTTTTCCAGGCAATGCGTCGCCCCCAGCGGAATATAAATGGACTCGTTTTCACCAAGCAGTTTGATATCACCATCAATGGTGACTTTTGCCGTTCCCGCGACCACTACCCAGTGTTCCGCGCGGTGATGGTGCATCTGTACCGACAAGCCCTCGCCCGGTTTCACGGTGATGCGTTTCACCTGGTAGCGGTCGCCCGCGTCGATAGAGTCATATTTGCCCCACGGACGATACACTTCGCGATGTACCCGATGCTCATGGCGACCATCGGCTTTGATCTGCTCGACCACTTTTTTCACATCCTGCACCGCGTTACGGTCAGCAATCAGCACCGCATCTTTGGTCTGCACCACTACCAGATCTTTCACCCCGACGGTGGTGACCAGGCCAGATTCGGCGTACACATAGCTGTTTTCAGTTTTGTGATTAATCACATCGCCGTGGCAAACGTTGCCCTCGGCGGTGTGGGCGCTAATCTCCCATAAAGAGGACCAGGAACCGACATCGCTCCAGCCCGCATCCATCGGCACCACAACGGCATCTGCCGTACGTTCCATGACCGCGTAATCCACCGACTCTTCCGGGCAGGCCAGAAACGCTTCTTCATTCACGCGAATAAAATCGAGATCCGGATCGACGGCGCTCATCGCTTTTTCACAGGCGTCGAGAATATCCGGGCGATATTTTTTCAGTTCTTCGAGATAGCGTCCGGCGCGGAACAGGAACATGCCGCTGTTCCAGTAATATTCGCCGCTTGCCACATAGGCCTGGGCGGTTTCCAGATTCGGTTTTTCGACAAACTGCGCCACTTCAAAGGCCACCGTATCCTGCTCGCCCGCAGATACTTCACCGCGACGAATATAGCCATAACCGGTTTCTGGTAGATCCGGCACAATGCCGAAGGTCACCAGCTTGCCCGCTTCGGCATATGGCATGGCATTACGCACGGCGGCACGGAACGCGTCTTCATCGGCAATCACATGATCCGCCGCCAACACCAGCATTAACGGGTCGCTCTCCGGGCTATGACGTGTTGCCGCCAGCGCCGCCAGCGCAATGGCAGGTGCCGTGTTTCGCCCTGCCGGTTCGAGAATAATGTTCTCGGTAAGTTTGTTCAGTTGACGCAGCTGTTCCGCGACAATAAAGCGGTGCTGCTCATTGCAAATCACCACCGGGCTTTCGCACTCCACGCCGTTCAGGCGGCAGATGGTGGTTTGCAGCATGGTGAGATCGCCTTTCAGGCATAAAAACTGCTTGGGGTAAAGTACGCGGGAAAGCGGCCATAAGCGGCTACCGGAGCCACCTGCCATCACAATTGGATAGAGTTTCGACTGCGCCATAATTATCCCCGAATATCATTTATAAATTGACGTAACACGTTCTCTTTATCGAGTGTGCGTTCGGCATATTCACGTGCCACTGTGTTGTGTTTGGGCAGCAGGAGCGCCTGACGGATCCCCGCCACCAGCGCCTCGACCGATTCCGGTTCTACGCAAACCGCAATGCCCGGAAAGGTTTCGCAAAGCTGCCCCAGTTCTGTGTGGGCCTCTGCGGTAATCACCGCGTTACCGCCTACCGCCAGAATATTGGTCAGTTTCGACGGCAATACGGCATCTGCCGCGCCGCGTTTTTGCACCACCAGATGGCAATCGCCCATCTTCAGCAGTGCGGGTAAAGCGTCATACGATTGCAGCGGGAAGAATTGCATGTTGCGCAGTCCACGCTGCTGCGCCATTTTTTCCAGCCGCGCTTTGCCGCCGCCCTGCCCGACAATGGCAAAAATCAGCGGTTCATCGCGCAGACGATCGGCAGCTTCAATAACGTTTTCCAGCCCCTGCTTTTCACCAATATTGCCGGAGTAAAGAATGATTTTTTTGTTATCCGGCAGGCCAAGCTGGTTACGAAGGGCATCAACATCGGCGTCTGCAACATGCCGAAAACGGGCAATTTCCGACCAGTTGGGGAAGAAGATGACGTTATCCGCCGCCACGCCTTTTTCGATGGCTTTATTCATCATCGAACGCGAAATCGTGGAGACGTTATCGACGTTATGCAGTCCGCTACGTTCGAACGCCGTTGCCAGCTGTGCCACTTTGCCGCCTTTGCCTTTTCCGGCAAGGCCCAGCCCCAGCATGGCGTCTACTTCGTAATCCTGAATATGCAGCACGGTACGCGCACCAGAGAGTTTCGCCAGCAGGCGCATTCCCGGCGTGCAAAACAGCGTTGGCACCACGCCGATAATGCGATCCGGCTTCCAGCGACGTTGCGCCATCAACGGGAAAAAACTGCTGACGGCAAAACTGCCGAGATGCAACAGGCGTTTCAGGGTGCTCGGCTGTTTTGGCACGTACAGCGGGCAGCGCCACACCGTGGCGGCCCCCTCTTCTCGTTTGTAGCGCCAGGCGGAATAGTTCTCACCCACCTGCCATTGCGGGTAGTAAGGCGGTGCGGTAATGACCCGCACCTCATGACCTTGTGCCGCCAGCCATTCCACCATCTCGCCGGTGTATTTGCCGATGCCGGTTAACTCCGGCGAGTAGTTAATGCCGTAGACCAGTATTTTCATAATCCGGGTACTCCGGCACGCTTCTCAGCGAGAAAATAGGCGCGGCTGTTAGCGTGAACATTGTCACTGGCGAGCAGTGCGTCCGGCGTCAGCCAGCGGTAATCGTCATGCTGCTCATCCGGCAGTAACAGCTCTTCTTCCACTACTCTGAAGCGAAAACCGAGCACCACATAGTGAGTGGTGAAATCCGTGCCGGAGAAGTTATCGTCATAAAAGTGCTGCCAGACACCGTAAAACTGGCCTGCTGTTATCGGCAGACGCAGCCCCAGTTCCGCCATCGTCAGCCGCTCAAATGCGGCTTCCAGCGTTTCGTCTTTCTGCACGCGCCCTCCCGGCACAAACCAGTAACCCTGCGCCGGGCGGTTGGTTCTTTTGCCAAGCAGAAACTCGCCGCGACTGTTCTCGACAATAAAGTCGAGAGAGACAAGCGGAGTGGAGCGCACTACCGTGGCAAAGTCTTCCTGACGTAAAAACATCATTACCCCCGAAAGCGGTCTTGATTCTCAAGGAACCACTGGTAAGTGCTGGCAAGCCCCGCTTCCAGTGAGATTTCGTGATACCAGCCAAGCTGATGCAGGCGCGTCACATCCAGCAGTTTGCGCGGCGTACCATCCGGTTTACTGGCATCAAAAACCACCCGACCTTTGTAACCCACCACTTTGGCGATGGTTTGCGCCAGCTCGCGGATAGTGCAGTCAACGCCCGTGCCGACGTTAATGTGTGACAGCATCGGCTGGGTGGTTTCCAGCCAGACTTCGTGCGCCAGCTCCATCACATGAATGCTCGCCGCCGCCATATCATCGACGTGCAGAAATTCACGCATCGGTGTACCGCTGCCCCACACCACCACGTCCGGCGCATTCTGTGCCGTCGCCTCGTGGAAGCGACGCAGCAATGCTGGGATCACATGCGAGTTACTCGGATGGAAGTTGTCGTGCGGCCCGTACAGGTTGGTCGGCATGACCGAGCGGTAATCGCGTCCGTACTGGCGGTTGTAAGATTCGCACAGTTTGATCCCGGCGATTTTGGCAATGGCATAAGGTTCGTTGGTCGGCTCCAGCGTGCCCTGCAACAACTCGCTTTCTGCCATCGGCTGTTTTGCCAGTTTCGGGTAGATGCAGGACGATCCGAGAAACAGCAGTTTGTTCACGTCGTTCTGATGCGCAGCGTGAATGATATTGCTCTCAATCATCATGTTCTGGTAGATGAAATCCGCCGGATAGGTGTTGTTGGCAACAATGCCGCCCACTTTCGCCGCCGCCAGATAGACCTGGTCAATACGTTCGCTGGCAAAGAAATCATGCACGGCGCGGCTGTCCAGCAGGTTCAGCTCGTCGCGGGTGCGTAATACCAGTTCCACATCACCGCGCTGTTCGAGCTGACGCCTGATGGCGGAACCAACCATCCCACGATGGCCAGCGATAAAGATTCGTTGTTTACGCATGTTTATGACTCCAGCGCGATCGCCACGTCGTAGCCGTGAGATTTCAGCAGAGAGTGTTTTTTCGCCGCTTCGAGGTCATTAGCCACCATTTCAGACACCATCTCTCTGAGGGTGATTTCCGGTTTCCAGCCCAGTTTTTCGTGCGCTTTGGTCGGGTCGCCGAGCAGCGTTTCAACTTCTGCCGGGCGGAAGTAACGCGGGTCAACGGCGATAATCACATCGCCCGGTTTAACGCCCGGCGCATCATGCCCGGTGACGGAAACCACAATGCCCTTCTCTTCAACGCCCGTGCCTTCAAAGCGCAGTTTGATACCCAACTGTGCCGCCGCCATTTCTACGAACTGACGCACGGAGTACTGAACGCCGGTAGCAATTACGAAATCTTCCGGCTGTTCCTGTTGCAGCATCATCCACTGCATTTTTACGTAGTCTTTGGCATGGCCCCAGTCACGCAGGGAATCCATATTGCCGAGGTACAGGCACGACTCCAGCCCCTGGGCGATGTTGGCGATTGCGCGGGTGATTTTGCGGGTAACGAAGGTTTCGCCGCGGCGCGGGGATTCATGGTTGAAGAGAATACCGTTACAGGCATACATGCCGTAGGATTCGCGGTAGTTAACGGTGATCCAGTAGGCATACAGTTTGGCGACCGCATACGGAGAGCGTGGATAGAACGGCGTGGTCTCTTTCTGCGGAATTTCCTGCACCAGACCATACAGTTCAGAGGTGGAAGCCTGATAAAAACGGGTTTTCTTTTCCAGACCGAGGAAGCGGATCGCCTCGAGCAGGCGCAGCGTACCCATCGCATCGACGTCTGCGGTATATTCCGGTGACTCAAAAGAAACCGCAACGTGGCTCATTGCCCCCAGGTTGTACACTTCATCCGGCTGTACTTCACGCAAAATGCGCGTCAGGTTGGAGGTATCACTCAGGTCGCCATAATGCAGATGGAATTTCGGGTTGCAGGTGTGCGGATCCTGATAAATGTGATCCACGCGCTCGGTGTTGAATGACGATGCGCGACGCTTAATACCATGCACCTCGTAACCTTTTTCCAGCAGAAACTCTGCCAGGTAAGAACCGTCTTGTCCGGTTACACCGGTGATGAGAGCGACTTTTGACATGTCTTATTCCTCTGTATTTTTTGAATTTATTCAGTTTCAACGCGTTCGCGTATCACCACTGCGGGATTCCCCCGGCAAACCACATTTGCCGGAAGCGATTTAAAAACACTGCTTCGCGCACCCACGACGGTGCCGTTGCCGATCGTGACGCCTGGGGCAACAAAAACATCGGTTGCCAGCCAGCATTTCTCGCCAATCACAATAGGCGTGGCGTTAATGGTGAAATGTTGACTTGCATGGTCGTGGCTCCCGGTGCATAAATAACTTTTCTGCGATATCACCGAATGTGCGCCAATGGTTATTTCACCGAGGGTATATAAATTGACCTCATCGCCGACCCACGCGTAATCACCTAAGGTTAATTTCCACGGATAGGTAATTTTTACTGACGGACGAATAACTACGTTTTTTCCTATTTTTGCGCCGAATAAACGTAATAAAAAAGCCCGCCAGCGATACAATACTTGTGGCGACCAGGCAAATATTGTTGCCTGTACCGCCCACCACAATTGCACTTTAATAGCATTGCTGCCCCGGAACCCTTTCGGTACCGAGAAACCGCTTAAATCTTGCATCGTTTTCCCTTATATTCAGCTTTTGTTATATAAGGCTTTCGTCTTTGAGGTAGTACGCTGGCGTAAATGCCAGGATAATTCTGCCCAGAAGCCAGGCACATGTAATATTTGCCGTTGGACTTTTTTGGCGTCAGCACACAATTCCATATTATTGGTGGTTGATACCCCACCCATAGAAAATTCAGACACCAGGCCATTGAGTTTTTTAAATGCATAACCGGCTCTATACATTTTGGCCGCCAGCGCGTAATCGGAAGAAACTTTATATTCCAGGTCATAACGCCATTTCTTCAAGCCGGATACCGGGAAAAATATCGCCTGATGACTGGCGGGTAGGCTGTGATAAATATACCAGCCCGGTTTGGCGCTACGTTTAATTTTATGCCCGTCGCCAAAATCCAGCAGCGCATCGCCGGTGATCATCACGTTATCTTTTTGCACTTTTAACTTACGGATAAAATTTGCGGCATCCTGATGAAAAATATCGCCCGAGTTGAGAAACAGCGCGAACTTGCCTTGTGCCATCGCAATGCCCTTGTTCATGGCGTCGTAGATACCGTTATCTGGTTCGCTGACAAAGCGTAGGTTATAGATACCATTGAGATTTTCCAGGTACTCACGGGTGCCGTCATTGGAACCGCCATCGACAACAATCCATTCGAAGCTGATATCGTCCGCCTGCGCCAGATGCGCCAGCGAGGCATGTGTTTTGACTATCCCTTCGAGGTTACGAAACGCGACAGTGATTATGCTAAGCAACATGTTCTTATTCTTACCTCGTAATATTTAACGCTTTTCGCAAAATAAACGGACAGACGATTAAAAATGCATATTCCGGGCTAAATATCGAACCGGTAAAAAACAGCGATACCGGAGTGAAAAGATATAATTGCACGCGAAAATTGCGATTATCACCAAAAGCGTTGATCATCATTTTTATCACTTTCCCCATGTACCACAGCGATAAAAACACCGCGAACCAGGAAAAATAAATAATCAGCAGATACAAACCATTGTCTATGGTTTTTCCGACATCCGCACCGTTAAATATTCCGAATGATGCGACATATTCATAAAGTGAGCCAAATCTGACTACACCGTCAATATGGGTCAAAGAATAACCGACCATCACCAGCGGACCGACAATACGATAATACGATGACGATCCTTCCGTACCTAAATCGCCCAGACGGGTGGAAATATAAGGAAATGCAATTACCACACCAACCAGGAATACAGCCAGAGAAATCAATGCTAACGGTAACTTTTTCTTAATCGCCTCTTTATTCAGATATTGAAATGCCCACTCCAGCAAATAAAACAGGATAAAGGTCATAACCCCTGAAAACGATCCGGATAATATTATCCCTGCGAGAATCATAGCATCGGTTTTAGGGGTTTTGATACCAAACTGTTTGATGCTGAGCCAAATTGAGATTAATGCCAGAGCGAAAAATGCCGGTTCGAAATAAAGTGCTGTCGTGCGCTTGCCGCCGAATTTGATGAAATTCAGCACATAGCTGTTGCTGTAAATCAGATATTTCGAAATCGACTCCATAATACTGCTGCCACCGGTGAGGATAATTTGCGCCATCTCCACCGCCGCCAGCGCCACCACCAACCCGACCACCAGATAAAAAAAGCGTAATATCTTGCGGTGGTTGTGGGGCGAAATCGTTTTAAAGCGAATACTCCACACCATGCCAATAATGATCACAATATAGACAAACAGCATGGTTGAAGTGACGTATTTACTGGCATCCAACGACTGACCAAACAGGTAGTTAAACGCCGTGAGTCCCGCGCCAATCCCTAAGGCAATCATCAATTTTTTAACGCTGATGCGTTCTAAAAACAGCAGTAACAAGACAGGTAAAAAAGTGACGATGGTGATGGGGAAACTTTCGCCAAGCTGGGCGATTTTGACGTTAACCAACAGGTAAATCAGCGGCAGCAGCAGGTAGCTACAGATTCTGATAGAAGTTGACATACTCCTCCAGCATCTGTTGTCCACTGTAGGCGGCGCGGCTGCGTTGGCTGAACTCAGCCAGCGTGGTACTAAATATCGCCTGCGCGATTTCCGGTTTGCTTAACTGCACCAGTTGCAGCACGTCTTCTTCGCTGACGGTTTTACCGCCGGATTTTTGCAACACTTCCCGCGCCGCGTCGCTATGGGTGGCAATCACCGGCACGCCAATCGATAGCGCCTCACACAAAATCAGCGGGTAGTTATCGACGCGAGAACTGAATACCAGCGCATCCATCTGATTGAGCGCGCTCATCAACTTGCGCTTGTCAGTTTCAAAGCCGTGATTAACCACGTTGCCAGCGGTGAACGGCGAGAACTTACCAAAGGTATGCAGTTCGATTTTGTCGCCCAGCGCCATCATCTCGCGTACCAGTTGCTGGTTAGTTTTGCCGTCGTAACGCAGATCATGCGCCACCACCGCGATTTTCGGCTTGCCCTGGGTTTCGCGCACCGGAGGCAAGTCCGCCAGAATCGCTTCGGTTGCCATATCAATGCCATTATTGATAATCCGGCAACGCCCTGGACCGTACAGACTATTGAAAGCATCAGCCACATGCTGGCTGGGGGAAATAAACTGACAGCCCAGCGCCAGCATCTCACGGAATAACTGGCGTTTGCCCGCCACCAGCTGGTGTGCGCGATCAATCTTCACCGGCGGATAATTATTTAAGGTCGGGCATTTCTGGCAGCCCTTTTTCCAGCCTTCACAACCGTCGGTAAAGGCGCAGCGTCCGGTAACGCTCCAGTGATCGTGTAACGTCCAGACCAAAGTGATATCCGGTTTGTGGTTTTTCACTTTTTCGCAAAAGCGCACCACGCTCTTAAGATTCAACCAGTAGCTGTGCAGCACATGAAAATGCAGGACCACCGGACCCGGTGTGCGAGTAATGGTGCGATATAACTCATTGAAATTGCCGAACAGATCGCGATTAAACAGACGAAACAGGGCAATGTTCGCCATCGCGGTCATCCGCGGCGTATGTTTGATGACCTGCGGATAGTTCTGATGGCTGACGCTCTCTTTGCCGCCTTTGCCGTAGCCGTAGACAAAATGTGACGCCAGCCCCTGTTGCAGCGCACGCTGGTGGAGATCTAACGCCACACCTGCCGCCCCGCCTTCCGCCAGTCGCACATTAAATTGCAGAATATTCATTTAATTACCTTCACTCGCGCTTTTTCTCCCACCACCAGCGCGTTGTCCGGGACAGAGTCGAGCACCACGCTGCCCGCGCCCACGGTGACGTTGTTACCAAGCGTGATATCACCAAGAATAATGACGTTGGCACCGAGTTCGACGCCGTTGCCAATGTGTGGACATGCCATGTTATCGGCACCACGATTGCCGATAGTGACGCCGTGGCGAATGGTGAAATCATCCCCCGCTACCACGTTTTTATTGATCACTACGGCGTAACCGTGATGGATAGTAAAGCGGCGGCCAATGGTCGCGGCAGCCTGGATTTCATAACCGAAAAAGCATTCGGTGATAATGCGATACAGCACCAGCAGCGGGGCCGCCCACAGATTGTTGAGGACGTTCTTTTTGCGCCACACCGAACAAAAATGAGCAACGCGATAGGCAAGAACCATGCAGCACGGGCGTAAACTCCAGCTGTTGGCGCGCAGATCTTCCAGCATCTTTAGCGCCCCCGAATACCATCAGCCAGACGTTTGCCGTTACGCACCGACAGCAGCGTCAGCAAAGTGCGCCAGGTCATACGTTTATTGCGGATCTGGTAGAGGGTAAACAGCTGATATTTTTTGCTTGCACGGTCGAATTTGTCTTTGTGCTTGCGGTAAAAGTGGAAGTATCCGGAGAATTTTTTCGGTGACGAGGTGATCTGCATTTCACCGTGATTGATATGCAGGATCTGCGTCGCCTCTTCCACTTTCCACGGTTCGCCATACTCCACCACCATCCGCAGGAAAATGTCGTAATCCTGTGCCGCTTTCAGTTCGGTATCGAACAAACACTCTTTGAAACGCCACGCCCAGGTAAAGACCTGATTGCCAATGATATTGCGTTTGTAGAACAGGCGGCGTGAATACGGCGATTTGGGATACAGTGGCAAACTTGCCGGTTGGGAATAGACTTCGCCCTGGCAAACGTAGTCGTTAGCGTACAAAAAGGCGTGTGTGACCAGTTGCTGTTTATGGGCGAGGAAGACGCTCAGACGGTTGGGGGTCCATTCATCATCATCATCGATCCCGGTGATATATTCCCCTTGCGCCAGCATAATCGCCTGGTTACGTACCGCGCACGCCCCGCTGTTAATGTCGTTGTGAATGTAAGTGATACGCGGATCGTTGAGGGCGGTGACGTACTGTTGGAGTTGTTCCCAGGAGGTGGAGCAATCATCCACGATGATCATCTCCCAGTTGTTGTAGTCCTGGCGCAGGACCGATTTTATCGCCCGAATCGCCAGTTGTTGGCGGTTCCAGGTCGGCATATAGATTGAGATCAGCGGATTGTCTTTCATAGGTTGTTCTCCCTACTTATGAGCTGGTTTGCTTGCCGGATGCGGCATGAGCGCCTTATCCGGCCTACGGGGCGGTGCGAATGCAGGCGTCGTTATTTCGCATCCGACTTATATTCGTATTCGTAATAGCCATAATCCTGATACGCGCTGGCGCGGCGGAAGATGGAGTTCAGAATCACCCCTTTCACCGGAATACCGTTTTGCTCAAAGCGGCTCAGACTGGTTTCCACTTCTTTCAATGTGTTGACCGCATAACGCGCCACCATTAACGTGGTTCCAACATGACGCCCGACAATTGCCGCATCGGTCACTGCCAGAATCGGCGGCGTATCAATCAACACCAGGTCGTAGTTTTTACTCGCCCAGCTCACCAGTTCGGCAAAGCGTTCGCTCATCAACAGTTCAGAAGGATTTGGCGGTACCTGACCGCGCGGGATCAGGTCAAATTTGGCAATAGAGGTCGGTTTAGCAGCGGTAGTAACATCGCCCTGACCAATCAGAATTTCCGACAGGCCATTAACGTTATTAGTGCCCAACAGTTCGTGGGTGTAGCCTTTGCGCATATCGCAGTCGATCAACAACACCCGTTTATTGGTCTGGCTGATCACCGCCGCCAGGTTAGCGCAGACAAAGGTTTTACCGATTGACGGGCTAACCCCGGTCATCATCAACACATTGTTCTGCGCCTGCATCATCGCGAAGTGCAGACTGGTACGCAGACTGCGGATGGCTTCAATCGCCAGATCGGTTGGATTCCCCACCGCCAGTAGCTGGCTCTGTTTATAGCGTTTAACCCCTTTGATGGTTTTGACGCTATCGCGCGCTTTTTGCCACTCCGACAGCGGGATGCTGGCATATACGCTGATACCGTGTTCTTCCAGCACTTGCGGGCTTTCGATGCCGCGATTAAACAACGAGCGCAGCAGTACACCCACGATAGAGAGCATCAGGCCGAGGATAATTGCGCCGAGGATAATCAGCCCTTTCTTCGGTTTCAGCACACCTGGCTGGGTGATTGCCGGGTCAACAATGCGCACATCGCCGACGGTGCTGGCTTCGGTGATTTTCAGCTCCTGTTCTTTATTCAGCAGTTGCATATAGACCTGCTGCCCAGACTCGACATCGCGGGTCAGACGGACAATTTCCTGCTGGGTTTTCGGCATCGCCGTTACGCGACCATTAAGTTTGGCTTTTTCGTCTTCCAGCGCCTGCCGTTTCTCCAGCAGCGTGCGATACGCCGGGTGAACTTTGGTGTACAGCTTGGAGATTTCCGCTTCTTTAAAGGTCAGTTCGTTCAACTGCGCGTCGATGTTCACCATCGAATCGAGCACCGCTTTCGCTTCCAGCGGCAGATCAACAGAATCTTTATCCTGACGGAAGGCATTCAGTTTGTTTTCGGCAACATCAAGGCGGCTACGTACTTCCGGTAACTGTTGCGCGAGGAAAGCGAGGCTTTTCGACGCTTCCGCCGATTTGCGCTCAATATTTTGTTCCTGATAGTTACGAGCGATGCTGTTAAGAATGTCGCGGATCTGTTCGCGATCTTCACCGGTATAAGTCAGGCTCAGTACGCCTGCGTCTTTGCCGTTCTCCGTTACCGTCAGGCTGTTTTGTAGTTGATTGATCATCCCCAGCGTGGAGTATTTGGTGACGGTAAACTCACTACCCGGGCGGGCGTGAATGGCTTCAACCATCAGCGTGACGCCTTCTTTTTTCAGCATCTGGCCCGCTTGCCCACGGGCGCTAAAGCCGCCATCGCTGCTCAGAGTGTAGTTTTTATCGTCCAGCACATTAAGCGTAAACACCTGTTCCGCCATCTCTTTCGGGCGGTTAAAGGTGGTCACTTTTACCGTCTCGTTCTGGCGTCCCATCAGGCGATCCCAGCCCGCACCGAAAATCGGGAACGTGTTTTTGCTCACCGCAATATCGAGGTCGAGATCGTCCACCGTTTTACCAAGCACCAGACGCGAACGAATCAACTGGATCTCGGCGTCCGATGCTGGCGGTTTGTTGGCTAATGCCGAACCAATGTCCTGCACTAACGAATTGCCGCTGTTTTGCTCGATTTGTACCAGTGCGTCGGCACTATAAATCGGCGTGGCGAAGAAGGTGTAAACCACGGCACAGAGGGCAAATACGGCGGTGATGCCAATCACCCACCAGCGCGCTTCAATGACGGTGCCGACCAGGCGACCAATATCGATTTCATCACTGCCCGTTACCGGAGCGGCATGTTGTTTTACTTTTTCTGTCATTCTTATACCTGCTCTGCGTTCAATGCCTGCGCCCACTGGCGGGCAGACCGTTCAAGTAATGTGTACACCGCTGCAAACGTTTCCCGGCTTTTGCGATATGGATCGGGGATTTCACATTCGTTATCCCAGTGACCAAACAGCATCACTTTGCCGCGCATCTCAGGTGCCATCTCGCATAAGCGTTCGATATGGCGCTTTTCCATGGTCAAAATCAGGTCGTAGTTGCGACACAGGCTGCGGCTGATTTGACGGGCACAGTGACCTTCCAGAGACAGTTGATGTTCTGCGGCGATGCTGATAGCGGTAGGGTCAGCGCCCTTACCGACCAGCGCGCCGAGTCCAGCGGACTCCACTTTTAGCTCCGGGTGATAACGTTGCAGTAAGCGTTCCGCCGTCGGGGAACGGCAAATATTGCCGACGCAGACAACTAAGATGTTGTTAAACATGACGATTACCAGTTATGAATGTCGCTGGCTGTATCCGTCATGTAACGGACACCGCTAATAGTTGGCAGCAACTGATTGATCAGACGGTTCCAGCGGGAAACCGGGGCGGTAGTGACATACACCACGTCATAAGGTTGCAGGCGGAATTCTGTCGCCATCACCAGCGACGTGGCATCGGACATATCCAGCTGGTAGATATTGGCAATCTTGCCGTTACGCCCACCCTCGCCTTTCAGCGGACGAATGACAAAGATGCCGCTGGCGTTGGAGGTGGTCATGTCGATGCCTTCAGCATTACCCAGGGCTTCAGTCAGGGTCATGCCGCTAAAGTCCATTTTCAGGGTGCTCTGTTTCTTCACTTCACCCATCACAAACACTTTCAGATCATCATTACGCGGCACGTAGAGAATATCGCCGGGGTAAAGCAGTCGGTTCTGATTGAGGTCGCCGTTTTGCATCAGCGCCTGTAAAGAAATGCGCTCTTCACGACCATTGTGTGTTAGCACCACGTTGCGCCAGTCAGCGGTGTCGGTCAGGCCACCTGCGGCGTTGATGGCATCAAGAATGGTCAGTGGCACGTTGGTGATGGCCTGTTGACCGGATTTATTCACCTGACCGGAGATATAAGCTTTTTGCGAGCGGAAGGCGGCGATATTAACGTCCACCTGCGGGTCAGCGATGTACGTCGCTAAGCGCCCGGTAATATCACTGCGGATTTCAGCGAGCGTTTTCCCCACGACGTGAACCTTGCCGATATACGGGTAAAACATAGTGCCGTCAGGCTGTACCCAGTTGCCGGTGTCGCTGGAGCTGCGGTACTGACCGGCTGGCGTGGTGAGTTCCGGGTGATCCCAGACGGTGACATTAAGAACGTCCCCCGGCCCGACGCGATACTGATAATTCGCGATCTCACTTTCCAGCGTCATATTGGGGCGCGCTACATTCGGGCGTGGGCGTAATTGGTCAATCAGGCGCGGGGTCAACGGATAAACATTCACCATTTTGTCGAGATCGAAATCAGCGTCCTGCTGTTTGATGACGTCTTTACCCATCGTCGACATATTGCTGCCCGGAAGTACTGTGCAACCGCTTATCAAGGTTACTGACACCAATAATGGCATCAATTTCATTTTGGATTTCATCATTGTTTATTTATCACTTTGGCAGAGTAATTATCCTGTGCACTATTAATAGCAATGTCGCCATGCACATTTACCTTGCAGTTAATTGAATAAAAATTTAACTGGCATCAGTCCTAAAAAAATTGATTTCATCCGCAGGCTATTGACAGAATAATTCAGACTGGTCTTTCAGGCATCCAGACACGCTACCGCCCCTGGCTTTTTAGCTACCAATACACTGATTTAGCTTAATTTTTAAAACCCTCTCAACATACAGTCGTTGATGAGAAAGGGTTATTGCGGAAATTAACTTCCGAATATAAGGTGACATTATGGTAATTGAATATTGGCTCTCCAATAATGCAGGAGGAAGTGTTACAGCTAACGGAATAGCAGGCAAGGTAACAATTCGGCAATTGGCTATTTTTAAGAATTATATTAAGTGTCATTCAATATGGTTTTTAGGAGTTTCTTTAGGTTGACAATATTTAATATAGTGTCTCCACATGCGATATTTCTTAAATAATGTTTTATTATTACCACTTTTAATTCAGGGATAATGTGAGGTTATAAACCTCAAATAATATGAGATAAATAGTGCTGCAACATTGCATTTTTGCCCCGATTTATCCATGATCGAATTGTGACATTTGTCATACAACGAATAGGTTTTGTACTTACTATGGAATGGATTGCCGATCCGTCTATCTGGGCCGGGTTAATCACGCTGATTGTGATCGAACTGGTCCTCGGCATTGATAACCTGGTCTTTATTGCCATCCTCGCCGAAAAACTACCGCCGAAGCAGCGCGACCGCGCACGGGTTACCGGGCTGCTGCTGGCGATGTTAATGCGCCTGTTACTGCTGGCGTCTATCTCCTGGCTGGTCACCCTGACTCAACCGCTGTTCAGCTTCCGCTCGTTTACCTTTAGCGCCCGCGACTTAATCATGCTGTTTGGTGGTTTCTTCCTGCTGTTCAAAGCCACGATGGAGCTGAACGAACGGCTGGAGGGGAAAGACAGCAATAACCCCACGCAACGCAAAGGTGCGAAGTTCTGGGGGGTGGTGACACAAATTGTGGTACTGGACGCCATCTTCTCACTCGACTCGGTGATTACCGCCGTCGGGATGGTCGACCATTTACTGGTCATGATGGCCGCCGTTGTTATCGCTATCAGCCTGATGTTGATGGCCAGCAAGCCGTTAACGCAATTTGTTAACAGTCACCCGACGATCGTTATTCTCTGCTTAAGCTTCCTGTTGATGATTGGCTTTAGCCTGGTGGCAGAAGGTTTCGGCTTCGTCATTCCGAAAGGCTACCTGTACGCTGCTATTGGTTTCTCGGTGATGATCGAGGCGCTCAATCAGTTGGCTATCTTTAACCGGCGACGTTTTCTTTCCGCTAACCAGACGCTGCGCCAGCGGACTACCGAAGCGGTAATGCGCCTGCTTAGCGGGCAAAAAGAAGATGCGGAACTGGACGCCGAAACCGCGTCCATGCTGGTGGATCATGGTAACCAGCAGATCTTTAATCCGCAGGAACGGCGGATGATTGAGCGGGTCCTTAATCTTAACCAGCGTACTGTCAGCAGCATTATGACGTCGCGCCACGATATTGAGCATATCGATCTCAACGCGCCGGAAGAGGAAATCCGCCAGTTGCTGGAGCGAAATCAGCATACGCGGCTGGTGGTTACCGACGGTGATGACGCAGAAGATTTGCTCGGTGTTGTTCACGTTATCGACCTGCTACAACAGTCTCTGCGCGGCGAACCGCTCAACCTGCGGGTGTTGATTCGCCAGCCGCTGGTGTTCCCGGAAACCTTGCCGTTGTTACCTGCCCTGGAGCAGTTCCGTAATGCCCGCACACACTTTGCTTTTGTGGTGGATGAGTTTGGCTCGGTGGAAGGGATTGTGACATTAAGTGACGTCACTGAAACCATTGCCGGTAACTTGCCGAACGAAGTGGAAGAGATCGACGCCCGCCATGATATTCAGAAGAATGCCGACGGTTCCTGGACTGCGAATGGTCATATGCCGCTGGAAGATCTGGTGCAATATGTGCCGCTACCGCTGGATGAGAAACGCGAATATCACACCATTGCCGGGCTGTTGATGGAATATTTGCAGCGTATTCCAAAACCTGGCGAAGAAGTTCAGGTAGGGGATTACTTGCTCAAAACGTTGCAGGTGGAAAGCCATCGCGTGCAGAAGGTGCAGATTATTCCGCTGCGTAAGGATGGCGAGATGGAGTACGAGGTGTGATAAAACATCAAATGCGCAGGTTCAAACTGCGCATTTGATTTATACAAAATTTAGTATAATCTAAGGATGGAGTAATGAGAAAAAAGCTGGCTTTTCTTGATACCAGTCTTGACGATTTACGCGCATTTCCAGAATCGTCTCGACAGGAAATTGGCTATCAACTCGACAGGATCCAACAAGGGTTAAACCCATACGACTGGAAACCTTTTTCAACTATCGGCCCTGGTGTGCGAGAGATTCGTACTCGCGATGCTGATGGGATCTATCGCGTCATGTATGTCGCAAAATTTGAAGAAGCGGTTTACGTATTGCATTGTTTTCAAAAGAAAACACAGACTACCAGTCAATCGGATATTGATTTAGCCAAACGACGCTATAAAGAACTTGTTCAGGAGCGGAAAAATGAAAATTGAAACCTTTGATAGTGTGTGGGATGCGGTGAGTGACACCCCTGAACAAGCGGAAAATATGCGGATCCGTGCCGAACTTGTTACGATCATTAATAACTGGATTGAACAACAAGGGTTTAGCCAGGCTCAGGCAGCGTCTGCTTTAGGGGTCACTCAACCTCGCATATCTGAACTTGCCAGAGGTAAAATCCAGATCTTTAGTATCGATAAATTGATCACCATGATGGCTCATGCAGGGTTGCATATTCAACGTATTGAAGTTCAATATCCACATGCTGCTTAGTGCTATAAATACAGATGGCGACAAATTGACGCCGCCATCTGCATAACTTGTCTTACATCTTCTCCAGCAACTTCTTCACATCTTTGCCATTGCGGGAATCTTTATTCCGCTCGGCCCAGTCATTCAGGCGACGTTTCGCTTCGTCCTGTAGATGTTTGCGTAGCAGCTGGTCCACTTGCAGGCTGTAATTAAGTTGCTGCCAGTTGCCATAAACCCGCAGCGGTACTGGCGTTTCTTTGAGGAAATCAATCAGTTTGCTTTCCCCGTTCCAGCCCCCCACGACCCGAATATCAAACTGGGTGTCACAGGTTTGCTCCGCCAGATTCAACGTACCAGCCCCGGAAAGCGCCAGCATGGGCGATTGACCTTGCATGTCGTTTAACGTCACGACGCCATCCTTCAACGTCAAATCGGTGGTAAAGCGGTCAAGACGCGTTACGTTATCGAAGTTTTCAGCGGCCTTCACATCACCACCATTACGTTCTACCGCTTGCTGAATCATCTGCTGGAAGTTCATCCCTTCCATGCGCGTGTCGGTCATTTCGACATGTGCCTGTCCTTGCCAGTTATGGCGGAATGCGTCGGCATCTATGTCAGCACCGGAGAAATCACCAGCCAGTGACATCTTTCCGGTCAACGAAATCGGATAGTTAAACGCCTTCAGAATGGTACCAATCTCAACGTTTTCCAGCCGTGGCTGGAAGTTTATCCGCGGATTTATTGATGTCGCGTCCAGCGTGCCCGGCAGTGAAACCTGTCCACCGTTAAGTTTGCCCTGCAGTTGAGTAATTTCCAGCAAACCCGACTTGTTGGTCATTTGCGTGGCAACATCTGTAAAATTCATTCCGCGCCAGCGCACGTTACTGGCCTGCAACAAAATATCAGCCGTAAAGCCTTGCAGTCCCTGATAGGCCGGTTCATCAATACGCGAAGAAATGACCGGGCGCGGCAACGTTGATTGGCTCTGCCCCTGCTGCGCGGCACCGTTTTCACCGTTCGCTGTTTCATTAAGCGGGATGAGGTTGTCAAGATTCAGTTGCGGGAATTGCAGTCTCAGCTGCCATTCCGGTTTCTCTGTCAACGTGACCTGTGCTTGCCCGCTCAGCGTACTGTCATTGGCGGTCAAACTAATTTGGTTAAATGAAAGGCGTTTATGTGACTCCTGCCACTGGGCCTGGAAACTCCCCTGCCCCTGAATACCTTGTTTTGGTAAATCTGCACCCTGCAACTGCCAGTTAACTTGTTCAATAGCCGCCGTTAAATCATGCGGATAATCAGAAGCATCTACCGTACCGTTAAGGGATATCGTGAGATCGCGCTGATCGCGATTAACCCGCCCGGAGAACTCAAATGAACCACGATGTTGGGGATCTTGTTCCATTTGCAGGCGAATATTGCGGATTGTCACCTGCTCGTCATCTTCATGCTGGAACACCAGCACGCTGTCCGCCACCTTAAGACTGGATATATCAAACGACCATCCGCGATCGTCTGACAGATCCGGCAAGGTATTGTCGCGTGGTGCAACCGGGGCATCTTCACTGCGTACCGCTTCCGTCTGCGGCGTCAGTTGGATCACTGCCCCTTTTAGCATCACCTGCTTAACGCTCAGTTGATGACTCAGCAGTGGTAAAAGCGCCACGTCCAGACGCATGTTGTCTGCGCGAACCAGTGGCTGGCTCGCGCCCTGGGCAGTGAGAGACATTCGCCCGGAGAGGATACTAAGTTGCGGCCAGACGTGCCAACGCAGTGGCCCGTCGAGCTGCAATTGATAACCGCTACGTGCAGCAACTTGCTTGACCATATAGTCGCGGAAATCATTCGGATTCACCAGCAACACTAACGCAGATAACCCGGCCACCAGCACGACCAGGAGTATCATCAGCGTCGTCAGAAATCGTCTCATGGTATCCTCAATGGGCCTGAATTAGTCTTTATCGATTCGGCTGGCTACCGCGCCCTGCTGGTTGCGATATTTCGCATCTTCACGGCGGTTGTAAGGTCGCGCCGCCGGGCCGGAAAGCGGCTCAAAGCTCAGCGCACCAATTAACATGCCCGGACGCAGCGCCAGCGGCAGCTTACCGGAGTTGTAGAACTCCAGCACAATACAGCCAGACCAGCCCGGATCGATACGGTGCGCGGTGACGTGCACCATAAGCCCCAGACGCGCCAGTGAGGAACGACCGTCCAGCCAGCCCACCAGATCGGCTGGCAGCGTCACCGACTCCAGCGTCACCGCCAGCGCCAGCTCTCCTGGGTGAAGATAAAACGCCTCGCTTTCATCGAGTACGATCTCATCGCTCATCACGCGGTCAAGCGCGGCGCTCACTTCATCTTTGGGACCGCTCAGATCGATAAACGCTGCCGTGTGACCACGGAAGGTACGAAATTTATTGCCCAGGCGCACATCCACCGTCGCGCCATTAATACGCTCCACTGGCGGACGTGGGTTGATCGACAAACGGCCTTCATCAAGCCAGGCTTCAATATCTCGGTCACACAGACGCATGGCATTTTCTCCTTTCGTGCATCACTCCCTTAACGCCAATTACGTCAAGGGCATACCAGGTTATCACTGAACGGTACACAATTTATCAAGCTTATTCAAAGAACTGACTTATTTTCGCTTTCAATATATCGATGGCGATGCGGTTTTTCCCGCCGCGCGGCACGATAATGTCCGCATATTGTTTAGAAGGCTCAATGAATTGCAGGAACATCGGACGCACGGTTTTTTGATATTGCGCCATCACTGAATCCATTGAACGCCCACGCTCGTTAACGTCACGCTTGATGCGGCGCATCAGGCAGATATCCAGCGGGGTATCAACGAAAATTGAGAAGTTAAGTTCGTCACGCAAACGCGCATCCGTTAGCAGCAAAATGCCTTCGAGAATGATGACTTTCTTCGGCTCAACCGTCACCGTTTCTTTCATACGCGTATGTTCAACATAGCTGTAAACCGGCAGGTCAATGGCCGAGCCGCGTTTCAACGCTTGTAAATGCTCAAGCAACAGGCTGTGATCCATCGCGCTGGGATGGTCGTAGTTGGTCTTAACGCGTTCTTCCATCGACAGATGGCTTTGATCTTTGTAATAGCAGTCTTCGGGAATTACGCCGATGTGTTCATCACCGACTTGCTCACGTAATTCACGATAAAGGGTACTGGCAATAAGACTCTTGCCGGAAGCCGATGCGCCAGCGATACCGATAATGACGCACTGATGAGACTGATCAGTCATATATTTAGCGACCTGATTAACCTGGATGTTAGGAAGGGGGCGACGAAGCGCCAAACGCGGCAATTATAGGGATTTCATCCGCCTGATACCAGTCGAATAGCGTTGCCGCGCGCTCAGAGTAATTGTTGACGAATAATTCCCGGTGGCAAATTACGTTGTTCAGTTTTAATGCAAGGTAAAAATTGTTATACGAAGTTGCGCAAATTATCCGCCTTTACGTCACTTTATGAGCAATTCGCATATAAAATGTAAAACTTTTGTACTAGCATAAACACAGAAACGAATACTGGCGACCTGGTCTTGCGGATAAAGCGGTAATGAGCAAACAATCACAGCATGTATTAATTGCCCTGCCCCACCCGCTGCTTCACCTGGTCAGTTTAGGTTTAGTCTCGTTTATCTTTACCCTTTTCTCGCTTGAGCTTTCGCAGTTTGGCACCCAACTCGCCCCACTGTGGTTCCCGACGTCCATCATGATGGTGGCGTTTTATCGCCATGCCGGGCGTATGTGGCCGGGGATTGCGCTGAGCTGCTCACTGGGAAATATCGCCGCATCCATCCTGCTTTTTTCCACCAGCTCGCTGAACATGACCTGGACGACCATCAATATTGTTGAAGCCGTGGTCGGGGCAGTGCTACTGCGTAAATTGCTGCCGTGGTATAACCCATTGCAAAATCTGGCTGACTGGCTGCGTCTGGCACTCGGCAGCGCCATTGTTCCGCCTCTGTTGGGGGGTGTTCTGGTTATCCTGCTGACGCCCGGAGACGATCCTCTCAGGGCATTTTTGATATGGGTACTGTCAGAATCCATCGGCGCACTGGCACTGGTGCCGCTGGGGTTGTTATTTAAACCACACTATCTGCTGCGCCATCGCAACCCACGGTTGCTTTTTGAGTCGCTGCTCACGTTAGCCATCACACTGACGTTAAGCTGGCTTTCGATGCTGTATCTGCCGTGGCCTTTTACTTTCATTATTGTGCTGTTGATGTGGAGCGCCGTGCGCCTGCCACGAATGGAAGCCTTTTTGATCTTCCTTACCACGGTGATGATGGTGTCACTGATGATGGCCGCGGATCCCTCCCTGCTTGCTACGCCGCGTACATACCTGATGAGCCATATGCCGTGGCTACCGTTTTTGCTGATCCTGCTGCCCGCCAACATCATGACCATGGTGATGTATGCCTTTCGTGCGGAACGCAAACACATTTCCGAAAGCGAAACCCGCTTTCGGAACGCGATGGAATATTCCGCTATCGGTATGGCGTTAGTGGGCACCGAGGGACAATGGCTGCAATCCAACAAAGCACTCTGCCAGTTTCTCGGTTACAGTCAGGAAGAGCTGCGCGGACTCACCTTTCAGCAACTGACCTGGCCGGAGGATCTCAATAAAGATCTGCAACAGGTTGAAAAGCTGATCAGCGGTGAAATAAACACCTATTCAATGGAAAAACGCTACTACAACCGCAATGGCGATGTTGTCTGGGCGTTGCTTGCCGTCTCACTGGTGCGCCACACGGATGGCACGCCGCTCTATTTTATCGCTCAGATTGAAGACATTAACGAGCTAAAACGCACCGAACAGGTGAATCAGCAACTGATGGAGCGCATCACGCTGGCTAACGAAGCGGGCGGGATTGGCATCTGGGAGTGGGAGCTTAAGCCGAATATTTTTAGCTGGGATAAGCGGATGTTCGAGCTGTATGAAATTCCTCCGCATATCAAACCGAACTGGCAGGTGTGGTACGAGTGCGTGCTGCCGGAAGATCGCCAGCATGCCGAAAAAGTGATTCGTGATTCGTTGCAATCACGCTCTCCCTTTAAACTGGAATTTCGCATTACCGTGAAAGACGGCATTCGCCATATCCGCGCCCTCGCTAACCGGGTACTGAATAAAGAAGGCGAAGTCGAACGCCTGCTCGGCATTAATATGGATATGACCGAGGTAAAACAGCTTAACGAGGCATTGTTTCAGGAAAAAGAGCGCCTGCACATTACGCTGGATTCCATCGGCGAAGCCGTGGTCTGTATTGATATGGCAATGAAAATTACCTTTATGAATCCGGTGGCGGAGAAGATGAGCGGCTGGACGCAGGAAGAAGCGTTAGGTGTTCCACTCCTGACGGTGTTGCATATTACTTTTGGCGACAACGGACCATTAATGGAGAACATTTACAGTGCCGACACCTCACGTTCCGCGATTGAACAAGATGTGGTGTTGCACTGCCGAAGCGGCGGCAGCTACGACGTGCATTACAGTATTACGCCGTTAAGTACTCTGGACGGCAGCAATATTGGTTCGGTTCTGGTGATTCAGGACGTCACCGAATCGCGCAAAATGCTGCGCCAGCTGAGCTACAGCGCCTCCCATGATGCACTGACGCATCTCGCCAATCGCGCCAGTTTTGAGAAGCAACTACGCATCCTGCTGCAAACGGTAAACAGTACACATCAGCGACATGCACTGGTGTTTATCGATCTTGATCGCTTTAAAGCGGTGAATGACAGCGCCGGGCACGCCGCTGGCGACGCTTTACTGCGCGAACTGGCGTCATTGATGCTGAGTATGCTGCGCTCCAGCGACGTGCTGGCGCGACTCGGTGGCGATGAATTTGGTCTGCTGCTGCCAGATTGTAATGTCGAAAGTGCGCGTTTTATCGCTACACGCATTATCAGCGCCGTGAATGACTATCACTTTATCTGGGAAGGACGTGTACATCGGGTAGGTGCCAGTGCCGGGATTACCTTGATTGATGACAACAATCATCAGGCGGCTGAAGTGATGTCGCAGGCTGATATCGCCTGTTATGCCTCCAAAAATGGTGGCCGGGGCCGGGTGACGATTTACGAACCGCAGCAAGCTGCCGCACATAGCGAACGGGCGGCGATGTCGCTTGATGAACAGTGGCGGATGATTAAAGAGAATCAGTTGATGATGATCGCCCACGGTGTCGCTTCGCCGCGGATCCCGCAAGCGCGTAATTTGTGGCTGATTTCACTTAAGCTCTGGAGTTGCGAAGGCGAGATTATTGATGAACAAACATTTCGTCGTAGCTTCAGCGATCCGGCACTTAGCCATGCTCTTGACCGACGGGTATTCCACGATTTTTTCCAGCAGGCCGCCAAAGCGGTTGCCAGTAAAGGTATAAGCATCGCCCTCCCGCTTTCCGTTGCCGGTTTGAGTAGCGCCACGCTGGTGAATGAACTAATTGAGCAGCTGGAAAATAGCCCTCTACCACCACGGTTATTACATCTGATTATTCCGGCAGACGCGATTTTAGATCACGCAGAAAGCGTGCAAAAACTGCGGCTGGCGGGATGTCGGATCGTATTCAGTCAGGTGGGCCGCGATCTGCAAATCTTCAACTCGCTGAAAGCGAATATGGCAGATTACCTGCTACTTGATGGTGAGTTATGCGCCAACGTGCAGGGAAATTTGATGGATGAGATGCTGATTACGATCATTCAGGGGCACGCTCAGCGGCTCGGGATGAAGACCATCGCCGGGCCAGTAGTTTTACCCCTGGTGATGGATACGCTTTCTGGCATCGGCGTCGATCTGATTTATGGCGATGTGATTGCCGATGCCCAACCGCTGGATTTGCTGGTGAATAGCAGTTATTTCGCGATTAACTGAGGCGTGCTTCCCCATCGCCTGATGCGGCGTATCAGGCCTACAATTCGTCCGTTCCGTCTGGTTGCCAGCCTTCCGTATACCAGATATGCAACAGCGCATAAGAACGCCAGGGCTTCCAGCGTTCGGCATAACGGCGGATTTGTGCCGGTGTCATTCCCGGAAATCGCTGTTTAATCAGATAATCATCCGGCAGGAAAACATCTTTCGCCTGCCAGCCACGTAAGGCGAAATAATTCGCCGTCCAGCGCCCGATACCCGGAAAAGTTTGCAGCGTTTTCATCGCTTGCTCTACGTCGCCCGGAATTGTCATTGGTAAGGAGCCCTCCAGCGCCGCATTTGCCAGATTAATCAGCGCCTCTGCCCGTTTCAACGGCATACCTAACGCTTTTAATGCCTGCGGGTCGGCTGCTGCCAGCCGCTGAGGCGTGGGGAAGCAGACATAATCCGGAAAATCATCCAGCCGTTCGCCATAAAGCTGTGCCACTCTGGCGGTCAATTTTGCCGCCATCGCCACGCTCACCAGTTGGCCTAAAATCGCCCGCACGCCCTGCTCAAAAGCATCAACACAACCAGGTAAACGCAATCCGGGCCGCGCCGCGCCTAACTTGCCCAACGCACCGTTAACAATCTGCGGGTTACATTGCAGATCAAACAGGCGGCTCATTTTCGCCAGACACTCTGCGGCAACAGGTTCTAAACCTGCACTTAAATTTATGTGCAGAGTATGGCGGGCTATATCCGGAATAGCAGTCACCACGCCGCGATATTCGCCCACCGCCAGACTACGGGCATAATAATCGTCAGCGACCGTTTCCACACCGTTCACCGCACGGGCGGCGAGAAATCCCAACATCCACGACCAGTCATACGGCGGCTGCCAGTTCAGGGTATACATCGCATCTCCTTGTTAATCCGCTTTCAGCATAAACGTTATTCAGACGCTACGCTTTGCTTTCATATTCCGGTTGTCGCGACGGCAACATTTCGCTAAAGTCACGCCCCTTCTTCACCGGCATGGGGATTATTTCGTGTTTATTGGTTTTGATTACGGTACAGCAAACTGTTCAGTGGCGGTCATGCGCGACGGTAAGCCGCAATTACTGAAAATGGAAAACGACAGCACGCTGCTGCCTTCAATGCTTTGCGCGCCAACGCGTGAAGCGGTAAGCGAATGGCTGTACCGCCATCATGATGTTCCGGCAGACGACGATGAAACGCAGGCGCTGCTGCGTCGGGCGATTCGTTATAACCGCGAAGAAGATATCGATGTTACGGCGAAAAGCGTGCAGTTCGGTCTTTCCTCACTGGCACAGTACATTGATGATCCAGAAGAAGTGTGGTTTGTGAAATCACCAAAATCGTTCCTCGGTGCCAGCGGCTTAAAACCGCAGCAGGTAGCGCTGTTTGAGGATCTGGTCTGCGCAATGATGTTGCACATTCGCCAGCAGGCGCAGGCACAGCTGCCAGAAGCGATTACTCAGGCGGTGATTGGTCGCCCTATCAACTTCCAGGGGCTTGGCGGCGATGAAGCAAACACCCAGGCGCAGGGGATTCTGGAACGCGCGGCGAAGCGTGCCGGGTTTAAGGATGTGGTATTCCAGTACGAGCCGGTCGCGGCTGGGCTGGATTACGAAGCCACCTTGCAGGAAGAAAAACGGGTGCTGGTGGTGGATATCGGCGGTGGTACGACTGACTGTTCATTGCTGCTGATGGGGCCGCAGTGGCGTTCGCGTCTCGATCGTGAAGCCAGCCTGCTGGGTCACAGTGGTTGCCGTATTGGCGGTAACGATCTGGATATCGCGCTGGCGTTTAAAAACCTGATGCCGTTACTGGGCATGGGTGGCGAAACCGAAAAAGGCATCGCCCTGCCTATTCTGCCGTGGTGGAATGCGGTTGCCATCAACGACGTTCCTGCACAGAGTGATTTCTACAGTAGTGCCAACGGTCGTCTGCTTAACGACCTGGTACGCGATGCCCGCGAACCGGAAAAAGTGGCCCTGTTACAGAAAGTCTGGCGTCAGCGTTTAAGCTATCGCCTGGTACGTAGCGCAGAAGAGAGCAAAATTGCGCTTTCAAGCGTAGCGGAAACCCGCGCCTCACTGCCGTTTATCAGCGATGAACTGGCTACGCTGATTAGCCAGCAAGGGCTGGAAAGCGCCCTCAGCCAGCCACTGGCGCGGATTCTGGAACAGGTGCAACTGGCGCTGGATAACGCCCAGGAAAAACCGGATGTTATCTATCTGACCGGCGGTAGCGCCCGTTCACCGCTGATTAAAAAAGCGCTGACAGAACAGTTGCCGGGCATTCCGATTGCAGGTGGCGATGACTTTGGCTCCGTCACCGCCGGGCTCGCACGCTGGGCGGAAGTGGTGTTTCGTTAATTGAAAACTGGTTCAGCAACGGCTTAAATCAGCCTGCGCCTGAGCCAGTTTTTCTGCCGCCTGACGTAACGGTTCCATCAACGGCATGGTCCGTGCTGGAGCATGAAGGCGGAATCGCTGCAACTCTGTCGCACCGACAGTCAACGCCGATTCCAGCCGATGTCGTTTGGCGGCCATTTTTGCCATTACCGCTTGTCTGTCTGCAGGCGTTACCGCTTCGTTCGGCCTGAAAACAAAACGGCGTTCGCAACTCGCTTTCCAGTCGATAACCGCCTGGGTCAGATGATCACCAAAACCTTTCACTTGCTTAACGCTCCGTCGGGTAACGTCTGCCGCCGTTTCAATACCAAAGGACCGTAACGCAGCTTTACGCGCAGGGCCAACGCCGGGAATAGAGGCAACATCAATAAAAAATCCCTCCAGAAACTTCTGCTTCTGCCGTTCCCTTGCGGTGTCCTGAAGTGCTGCCAGAGCGCGTTTCTCTTCTTCCGGTAACCCGAGCATTTCGTCCTTCATTTTTTCGAGCATCGTCCGTTTGGCGATAAAACCTTCCAGCCCGCCCAACTGTTGGATCTGGCTGACTAAATGGTCATAGTCCATTTTCGCGCGATTAAACGCCTCACGACGTTGCTGGATTTCTGCTTTGTACGCTTTGCTTGTCAGGCTGCCAATAATCCAGATAGCCGCCAGCACAGGAACCAAAATAATATAACGCGGTTCTGCCTGAAGGCCGCAAAGCAACAGCGATAACGCTGACAGTGCGATCTCAATCAGAATGATGTATTCACGCCGTAACAGGCCTAAAGGAAGCGGCCTGCCAGCAGCCTGGAAATGATCGGGTAATGGCAGTTGCAATGCTGGTGGTGCTACTGACGCCATCACCATTGCCCAGACTTTCGCCAGCACAAAATCACCGCCGGTGGTAATGACCTCTTCGCCGAGATCAATAAAATAGATAACGCCTTGATTATCCAGCGCACACCACGGGCAGTCAGTCAAATGACCGGGGTAAACATGCATTGCCGAAACGGTACATTTCTTTAACTGTTGGCGTAGAGAATCAAGTGCCGCTACCCACGCTTTTGCCGTCGGACGCCCGGTTGCCACGCCACTTTCCGTGAATGCCTGCTGAAACATGGCTTCAACATCGCCCGGTAACATCGACAGCGGAATAGATCGTGGCGGCGGTTTTAAACCACGTCGCTGATTATCTGACGCGTAGGCATAACGGAAATGGGCAATATCCGTCTCCAGTGCATTCCCCGCATCAGAGATAAGCGGCACACCAGAATAAGGATGCCGCCCACCAAACAAGACGTGAAAAATCAGCAACGCAAGGCCAAAATTATCGTGATTTTCTGTGCGTTCAAAGCCGACAAATGATGGCAAGGTTTGCAGCTCTGGCGGCGTAAAATGCGACACGCCGACTTCGCATAAATGCAGTGTGCCATTGGCGTTAATCTGAAAGGAGTCGCTATCAATCAACACCACTTTGCTGTCACGGCCTACCATAAAGCTGTTCTGGTTTACGTCACCCACGACATGCCCGTGCTCGTGAACCGTAGCAAAAGATGAAGCAATATTGCGCGCAACATAGAGTAGAAAATCCCACGCACAATGAGGGTAACGTTGGCGACGATGTGCCGGGCTATAGATCATATGAATCGGTTCTTTACCAGAAACTTTTGGCATCATAAAACCGATAACCTTTCCGCCTCGTCCACCGTGAAGCGTTGCCTGCGGCCAGGCGACATAATTCAACAATTGCGCGTCAGCTGTCGCAGCCATAAAGGCAAGTTTGTCCTGTTTTAAGGCGGGTGGCGGCGTGTGATAAATCTTGGCGACGCTATCGACAAACTCCTCGATATCATAAACCGCGCCTTCGCCACCTTTTCCCAGTTCACGCCCGAGAGTGGTCAATTCACCTGTCGATGTAAATACTTTTATATTTGTCTTCATAATGTTTTAAGGGCAGTCATATTATATTTTAATGAATAATAACACTGCCCATTATAATTATTTCCATATTGGAAGAGTCCCACTCAAGAATAAAAATGATAATGCAATTTCATCAGGATACAATTCAATTCCAACCTGATAATGATTCACTTCCACAGATTTTTTGCTAACTTTTACTACACAGGGATTCTGGAAAAAAGATGAAAAAGATATTACTTATGTTGAGTCTGCTATTTTTTACTACCGCGGGCTTTAGTGAAGTTTCGGATACGTTAGTGACGGGAGGTTATGATAAACAAGCGATGTCTGACGCCATTCAACATGCGCGGAAAGAAACCGATCAATTCATCGAAATTATGAATAAAAAAGATGCCGATACTTTCGCGGTCAAAGCCCCGATAACCGATCACGGAAGAACAGAGCATTTCTGGCTTACGGATGTCACTTATTCTAACGGCATGTTTATTGGCGTAATAAGCAATGACCCTGGTATTGTTACAAACGTAGAATATGGTCAGGAGTGGAAAATCAAGAAAGAAGATATTTCAGACTGGATGTATACGCGCGGGGATAAAATTTACGGCGGTTATACCATTGTTCCTTTATTGGTCACCTATCCAAAAGAAGAAGCCGACGAGCTAAGAGCAAAATTAGTTCGCTAACCAGCCATTATATTAATTGCTTAAACTGGCGGTTGAACTGTTGTCTTCAACCGCCATGCGATGTTCATTCTGTCCACAGCGCCAGTGCCAACGTTTTATCATCATCGGTACGCTCGTTTACCGCCGGGCCGGACAAAAACTGCTTTAACAATTCAGGTAATAAATCGAGTTGTTCCTGCGTTGCTGACGCCAGCCCATTGAAAAACGGGGTAAAGAAAGGCACATGGGGAGAATTATCCAGCATATTTAACGCCAGCCGCTGGATACCATCCGTAAATGCTGCAACTTTGTGCGCACGCTCAGTGCTGGTGAAAGTTTCCAGTCTGGAAACCGCATCTTCATCGGTAATGAAGTGCGTCATGTTGGCATATTCACCCACCATCGGCGTGAGCGGCAGTTGCAGACCGTGCCCCAAATCTACCACCACGCCGCCATCGCCAATCTGCATAATCAAGGTGCCGTCAGGCGATGAAATCAGTCCCAGAAATGTGCAGGCAAAATCGCGAACCGCTAATTCTTTGGCTTCCGCCTCGGCAAAAAGTCGCTGACGAATGGTCAGCACAATATCCGTGGCGAGGACATCATTAAGCCCCAATTCCCCGCCCTGCACTTTTTGCGACATATAAGCCATCGCTTCATTGACGGCGAGCATCGCGCCTTCGCCACCCTGCGAGACACTGCCTGCGCCATCAGCGACAAATACCGACAATAATGGCTGCTGGTCATTTAACCAGGCAACCTGCATCTGGCAGGCATCCTGGCAAGGCAAGTCCGCGCTGATGTGCGACGTTCCAACGGTTGATGCATAGACCAGACGCCAGCTCACACTGACGTCCAGCCTTTTGGCGCTTCCAGCACAACTTCCGTTCCCGGCGTGGAGCGGGAAACCGAACGCAGCGAACTGGATAACCAGCTAAACAGTTCACGGAATTGTAATCCCTGCAGTGGCAAAGGCTGACGAACGCTGATTTGTGCCAAAGTCTTCATATCCGCCCCCTGAACACCGATGGAAAAGAAGGCAAACTTCTTATCTTCTTCCCCCTGAAACACTTTGTTGGCGGCAGCCTGCCACTCATCGGTTGGTGCGCCATCAGTGATCAGGAAAATCCACGGACGATAATAGGAAATACCATTGGCGCGATACTCACGTTTGCGCTCCTCAACCATATCCAGGGCTTTGGTAATGGCGGCCCCCATTGGTGTATCGCCTTGGGCAAACAGGATGGGCGGGAAAAAATTAGCGGCGCTGGTAAAGGGTTGTTCCACATGCACCGGGCCGAACGTCACAATGCCGAGTTCCACTCTTTTTAAGGCCAGCGAATCGGCAAGCAGCTCATCGCGAAAGGTAACCAATCCGGCGTTAAGTTCATTAATAGGTCTACCGTTCATAGAACCAGAAACATCCAGCAGCAAAATGCAGGGGCAACGTGGTTCCGGGTTACTGGCAAAATCGCTGGTGGCAAACATGATTTGTTCGCTCATAAGAAATCCTTTCTTAGAGAATTATTGAGGTCCGGTATCATACCGATTGCAATAATGAAATAAGAGCAAACGAAGAAACTTTCAGAATTAGGCCCGGCGGCGCAGAAAATTTTGCTATTCGCCTCGCAAGAACGGAGAGCCGTCGATTGACACTAAGGGCGGAGTGACATAATTTCAGGAGTGAGGGTTAGGGAGAGGTTTCCCCCTCCCCCTGGTGTTCTTAGTAAGCCTGGAAGCTAATCACTAAGAGTATCACCAGTATGATGACGTGCTTCATCATAACCCTTTCCTTATTAAAAGCCCTCTTCTCCGGGAGAGGGTTTCCCGTTTCAGCGTCCCGCTGAAATCGTCGGCTTACCTCCTTTCGCCCTGAAT
>ERZ1034913.88-NODE-88-length-91523-cov-15.220372_pt1 | contig 91523 bp, 134 predicted proteins | sample MGYA00520697_ERZ1034913 | MGnify/ENA primary metagenome ERZ1034913 (study PRJEB33766, sample SAMN09781786) | gut metagenome | biome: gut microbiome | host: Homo sapiens | place: Madagascar | study: EMG produced TPA metagenomics assembly of the PRJNA485056 data set...
AGTTGTCCGCGCCGGGGTCGCACATCATGCCCTCGTCGCCGCAGTATACGGTGTCCCCCTTGTAGACCTCGTCGCCGAAGATGTCATAGCCGACCGGGCTTTGCTGCTGCCGGTCAAAATCAAGTTCTCTCGGAAACATTGCCGTCCTCCAATCTGTATTTCGCGTATCTGATCGGCTTGCCGTGCTTATTGACCGTGTCGATCATTTCAGTTTCGATTGGGATGCCGCGGCAACGCAGATCATGAATTCTGGCTGATAGTCTTGTGCAGTCGCACTCATAGATAGATTCAAACAATGTGATCGAACCGAACTCCTTCAGGTGCCGCAAGATTTTTGCACACTGAGAAAGTGTCGTGCTCACTTGACATCCCTCCATCCAGCTGTTAAAATGTGACCAAAGACATATTCCTGATGGCTGATCGGTTTGTCTTCCTCTGGCTGTTCGCGTCTGTCCACGCGGGCAGCCTTTTTCTTTGCCCCTGAACGGCGGATATTGTCCCATCCGATCAGGAAATCCCTTTGCCACTTGACCTTGCAGAGTTTTTCTCTACAAAGCGCCGCTCGCTCACAGGTCATGCAGAGATTCGTGACTCTCATTGGCCGTCACCATCCCAATAACTCTTCTGCCTCTCTGCGGCTTTCTCCAGCGCTTTCCACGCCGCCTTGAGCCGGGAGACGAGACAACAGCTCCGCCCCATCATGCCATCCCGTACCCCGTGAGCACCGTGGACAGCGTTGCGAGCAGTGCCGCCTCGATCCGGAGGTCAAACACGCGCCAGTAGAAAAAAGCCGCCATCAAGAACAGGCCTCCAAACACCAGCGCCACGCGCTTCAACATCCGCCGCAGTGCGGCGTACCATTCTCTCTTTGAGATCATCTTCCTTCCTCCTTTACCACGGGTAGCTGATCGCGGCCCGCATTTCCTCGACCGGGATGCTCAGCGCCCGCATCAGACGCAGCGTTTGCGGAAAGTACGCCGTCGGCCGCTTGAGCAGATTGTAAAGCGTAGGCCGCGAAACCCCGGCATACTCCGCCGCCTTTTCCGGCTTCACGTTCTGTGCGCCCATCTCTCCGTGAATCATCACGGACAGACGGTAATCCGTGTCCCGCTTGACTGCCAGCTTCGGCATTTCTCATTCCTCCTTCATCAGTTCTTCCACGGTTACGCCGTAGAGTTTGGCGAGCTTTTTATGAAACACCCAATATGGCTTCGACTTTCCTGTGTCCCACATGCTGACTGTGCTCTGGTCTACGCCAAGTTTTTTTGCAACCTCGGCTTGCGTAAGACCAGCCGCAAGCCGCAGTTCCTTGAATTTCAAGCATTTTCACCCTCTTCTTATTTCCTCATAATTATGAGGTTTCATATTGACAGCCTCAAAGAGCAGTGATACAATGAATTTGTCAGGAATCATTGAAAATCGCCGCTCTTTGAGAGGCTGCTTTGTTGTACCCTCTGATTGGTACATCCATATGATACCTCATAAATTCTAATAATGCAATATAAAAATTAGAGTTTTCTAGTTTTTGTAGAATTGCACAATTCCTGTGGTGATGGTATGGATATTATGCTAGAACGGATGCTTTCTCTCATCCCTAAAAAAGAGAATGGCAAATATGTTCACGGAGCGAAAAAGGAATTTTGTGAAGCCATTGGTGCACCGACGAACATTGTTTCTGAGTGGGAAGCTGGGAAGACAAAGTCATATCGGAATTACCTGTATGTCGTTTCAGCTAAATACAACGTTTCCATTGAATGGCTTAAAGGCGAAACGGACGAAAAGGGTATAAAAAAAGGCCCCATCCCGGAGGATGAGGCCGATAATATGATGAACCCAGACTATTTGAAGTTGAATGCAGCAAATCGCGCTGCTATTGATGCTGCGATTGCTGCCTTTCTAGCATCTCAGCAATCAGAAGATTGATTTTCTCTTTGTTCTCTGCGCTCAACTGCGCATAGGCATTATTCGACTTCTCATATTGTTCTTTAATCTTTTCCATGCGCGTTTTCCTTTCTGTTATCTGAGGCAGTATTGGTATTTTAGAACTTTCGTTCTATTTAGTCAACTTGCATTTTGCACAAGATTGCCACATAAAAATTCTACGTCCGCAGTCATTCAAAGTACATTTTATTGGACGCTGAATGTGATATAACATAGAGAAAAAAGAAGGTGGCTGTTTGAAAGAATTCTTTCAGATCGTTTGGGCGCTTATAAAATGGGGGCTTTTGTCGGCACTGATTCTTGTTCTCGGAATTCTGATATTCGGCAGCAACCTGCCGGGAATATTTGCTGTTGTATCCATGCTGATAGCCGCTGCAATTGTTTTCCCGAATAGCAAATCAGTAAAGCGGAAAAAGAACGTTCTTTCTTCTGAGAATCAGAAATCAATAACTTACGATCCAGATAAAGAGTTCAAAATCCCGCTGTCGCAGAAGAAACGCGAAGCTCTCGCACAGTCGATTTTGGATAACATTCAGACGAACATCAAACTCGCAAACCGAAGTGAAGTTTTTGTCGCTTTTATCGCATGGTACGATGACGTTTGGAGCGACACTTGGAAACTGACGCTATTAGAGAAATATGTAAAGTTCACCGCTCCGGGGCCAACTTATGAAATGGAAAAATTGCAGAACGATTTCCAATGGCATTTGCGGGACGCAATGGAGCGGCATAAAGATCGTATCATCAGAGAATCAAAGAGTACATATCGAAACTACCCAGAAAAAACCGTAGAAGAATGTCAAGCGTTCAAAACAAGCGTCGATCGTTATAAGGAGCGTTTCGATCAAGGCACGATTGATTTTGCCAACCGTATGATGCTCGAGCTACAAAAGTCTTGTGGCGTTTCACTCGGTTTGCCAGAATATGAGGAAATCAAAGTTGCGCCGCCTGCTGCTACTGCGGTGTCCTGTTCAGAGGATTTCGATAATATGGAAGGGCACGACTTCGAGCAGTTCTGCGCTAAAATCCTTCGCGGAAACGGATTCGAGAATGTCTCTGTCACGCAAGGCAGTGGAGATCAGGGTGTAGACGTCCTTGCCGAAAAGAACGGGATCAAATATGCAATACAGTGTAAAAGATACAATTCCGATTTAGGGAACACCCCGATTCAGGAGGTTTTCGCTGGCAAGCAAATCTACGGCTGCCACATTGCGTGTGTAATGACAAATCGTTATTTTACGCAAGGCGCGAAGGATGCTGCAAATGCTACCGGCGTTATATTGTGGGATCGAGATTCACTGAGAAAAATGATCGATATTTCGAAGGCCAGTTCTTTAACCAATTGACTACAATTTGTAAGCAGTTCACTATTTTAACCTGGTCGATTTCGACCACTTTAAAATATCTTGAATCACCCCGCCGTCGAATTTCCCCGGCGGCGGGGCTTCGGCTTACCGCAAGCGAGTGGGAGCTTGCTTGCAAGTACAGAGTACGCTTTTCAAAGTTAACATTTCAAGTTCAAATCTTAACATTTTTCAGGAATAATCATGTATATTTCAGAAAGAAGTGACGTTTCTTGCACGATTCGACAATAAACGAGTATTGCAAAGCGGCCAAAGATCAAGCGTATCCAAAAATCACGAATCAGGAAATATGTGATAAAACGAACATCTCAGATTCAACTTTGAACAACTTCTTCAGGGGCGCGACAAAAAATCCGTCCGTCTATCTCGTCGGCGATATTTGCCGTGCGCTCGACGTGTCATTAGATGAATATTTCATGTTAAATTCTGAACATCTGCCATCTCAAGATCTGATTGATAAGATCCACCAGCTTGAAGAAAAAAGCCACGAGCTGGAATCTGAGAATCATGCCATGCAACTTCAGCTTGTCGAGCTGTCCGGTTCTCTTGATACGGCAGCCGCAGAGATCAAGCACCAAAAAGAAAAGGCAGACTTTCTCCGTGCGCAGCTCAAAACGCGCCGCCCTGTGATCTATACCCTGATGTGCTCATGTGCCGTAATGGCCTTTACATTGCTGATCTACCTCGTCCTGGACTTCCGCGTCTCAGACGTCGGTTTTATCATAAATGGGAAACTGCAACCTGTGGCATGGATCGTACTATGCATGATAGTTGCCGCAGTTGCCATCATCGCATGGTCAATCATCCATAACACGAAACAGAGAAGGTGAAAAAATGAAAGTCCCAGAGCCGCGCAAACTCCCCAGCGGCACATGGTTCATCCAAATGCGCCTGAACGGCATTAGCGTCCCCGTGTCCGCCTCAACAAAGAAAGAGTGTATCCGTCAAGCCCAGCTCATCAAAGCCGAACACCGGGCGGGGAAGAGGCGCTTCGTACTGACTGATATAACCGTAAAAGACGTGTTGGATGAATACATTGAAAAGAAAAGGGGAGGTCTTTCACCGTCCACCATTCAGGGGTATGAAAAAATAAGGGATCAATATTTTCAGTGCCTTATGGATGTAGCGATTAAATCCATTGATGCAGAAAAAGTCAACGACGCTATCTGCGCAGAACAGAAACGAACAAGCAAACGTGGAAAGCCGCTGTCTGCAAAAACAATCTGCGAGGCATGGCATCTGATTTCAACCGCGCTGTCCAAAAAAGGGGTTAGCTTTTCCGGCGAAATTGATCTGCCAGAAATCAAGAAAAAGCCTGTTCAAATCCTATCATTTGAGCAGATATATCCAGCGATCAAAGGATCATCGATAGAATTGGAATGCCTGCTTGCTGCGCGGCTGAGTCTTTCGATGTCCGAAATTCGCGGCCTGACAAAATCCAAATCAATTCATGACGGAAAACTCACTGTCGTTGAAACCGTTGTGGATATTGGTGGAAAAGCAGTTCGGAAAGAGGGCGCAAAAGAAGTTGATCGTGTGCGAACTTTGGCGATCCCAGATTTCATACAAACGCTGATTGATGAAGTCGATGGAGATATTATCTGCGATAAGTCTTCGCAAACGATCAACAAACGTTACCAACGGTTGTTAGAAAAAGCCGGTTTGCCAAAGAGCAGTTTTCATAAGCTGCGGCACACATTCGCGTCAACCGGAGCTATGCTTCAAATTCAGCCAGAGATACTGCAAGAAGAGGGCGGTTGGCACACCGACCACACTATGAAGACCGTTTATACACATACATTCCCGTCCGCTCGCATTGCTGCCGACAAACTTCTCGACGAGCATTTTTCAAAAATAATTTTGCAAAATGCTAATGAAAATGCTAACGCGAACCAAGAGTGATTGATTTTCAATGTGTTTTGGCAATTTGCAAAGGGGTTCGATTCCCCTCAGCTCCACCAAGAAAAAGAAACCAGCAATCGATTGAGATTGCTGGTTTTTCTTTTATTCTCAATGGATATCTCCGTTTTATGCTGTCAATTTCTTTGACAACCAGTAATAGATTGGAGCAAGTTCATTAGCGATTTTGACAACAAAATGCTAACGGAAAATGCTAACGAATTAAGCTCTCAGCACAACCCCATGATAATACCCGGCCATCTTCGCCTCCGCTCCTCCGGCGTCTTTGTCCATCAGGAACGCTTTGGCGAGATCAGCATAAAATTCCGGCCGGTCTAGGCCGTACTTGGCAGCTACGCCGTAATAGTCCGAATACATCATGTTCATTGCCGCCCACCAGACGCAGGACTTCACGCTGACACCTGTGATATTGGCCACAGCGTTCGTCTGCTCCATTGTCCAGTGTGCGCCGGTCGTGCCGTCCTCGTTCTCCATGTGCGATACCCACTTTTCAGCATCCTCGCGGGTGAATTCCATCATTTTCGTGGACTCACGAAAATGGTCATCGTCCAGTTTGTGCAGCGCACAAATGGCATCCGCGTACACCATGACTTCCTCCGCGCGGCCCAGCGTCACCGGGCGCTCCATGATCTCATGCAGCTGCTTTTTCAGCTCTTCGATATAATGTTCTTTTCCCATATCATGCCTCCTGAATGTATTTGTAAAGCCGGTCGACGTCGTTCACATCGAACCGCAGCTCCCCAATGACCGGAATGGTCAGTGGGATCTTCTTTCCGTCCACCTGCGTTCTCGCGGCATTGTAGAGCCGGTCGAGGTCGATGCTGCCCTCCTCATCCATAATGCCCATCATCTGCACCGCTGGGTGATCCTTCAGCGCGAGGATACGGCTTTTCCCGCCGTCCATGATGAGCGCCAGCGCGATCCCGGCCCCAATGCCTTTCCCGGTCGGCAGGTGCGGGATTATCTCATTGTCGGCATACTGCGCCACGCCGCGCATGGCCTGATCTATTGTCACCATATTGGTTTACCTCCATTTTAAGGTGGGGCGGCTATTGCCGCCCCTTGCGTTTACTTGTTGCAGCAGCCGCACTTCGGGAGCGGATTGTAGAGCGTCTGCGCCGTGGTTGCGGTGCCGGTGGTGACGTCGGCGACCTGCTTGGGATAAAAGGTCGCGTTCGCGTAGGTGACAATCGAGTTGTCGCCGCAGCAGCGCCGCTCGGCTTCCATCTCGATTTCGCGGTGCAGCTCGGACTTGACCGAAGCGATGTCCTGACGGGCAAGGACGAAGCTGTCCTCGGTGCGCTGGTTATGCACGGCCTGATCGCAGATCGACTTACGGATGTCCTTGAGCTGGCCGTCGATGTAAGCGTACATCTCCAGCGACTTCTGATCGTTGTAGGTGTTGGCCTTGAGCATCGCGATCTCTGCATCCTTCGCGGCCAGCTTCTGCTCCCGGTCGAGCTCGTAGCGTGTGACCGGCATATTCTCGCTGCACGTGCCTGCCGCTACAGCCGCAGCAGCCGGATTCGCGCCCCAGCCGCCGAACAGGTTGCTCAGCCCGCCGCCAAACACGCCGAGGCCCGTGCCGATCGCGCCGAGCGTCACGCCGAGATTTCCCTTGCCGTTGCTTGCGTATTCCATGTAAAAAATCCCTCCAAAAAATGTAGTGAACCGGCCAGTTCCTACGTTCAGTATGAGGGATTTTGAAATTCCGTGGGACGCACGAAGGTCGCACGAGTGACGCATTTGTGTCGCATTTCTGACGCAATATAGAAAAAGCCCATGCAGCGATGAACTGCATGGACTAAAAATAGATAGAAAAACAGGGCCGGTGCATGCACCAGCCCCTGAAAAGGATGTTTCCATCCTTTTGTGCTACGCATTTATTATAAGCAGGAAGAAGCGAATTTGTCAATCGGATGGATTCAAAGATCTTCTGCTCAATTTCATTGGAGCCTTACCAATACCCTTGAGCGCCACATCCAAATCATTGCAAGCCTCTTTGTAGCATTGCTTTGCAAGGAAATTCTTTAATGCTTCCTTATAGTCAGACGGGGCAGAATCAAAGGACAACTCTAAAGCATCTTCGAGAGTAACGTGTAAATCATCAATGTCCTCTGCCTGAATGTCCAATTTCACTATAATCAATGCCGCGGGTTCCAGCTCATCCTCAGCTCTTCTCAAATCTAGCGTTACACGAACCCTTAAATCCGCCTTTTCAAAATCTGGTTGAGCATCGTATGAGAACCGCCAAATTTGTTTGGTAACAATTTTAGCCTTCATATCGAACCTCCCCCTTTATCCGCTCCCTTGCAACTGATTTATAATTCCTTCTCATTCTACTCGCTGTTATCGGGCAAGCCGCAATTTGTATATCATCGTCAACTGCGTCCTGAATCGCATCTGCAACAAACGCGTTTAGTGTTTTCCCCTGTTTGTCTGCTTTGATTGCCGCAGCCTTATGCAATTCCGGGTCGATTCGGACATTAAAAGATCCTCGATAAACTTTGTCCGGCTCCTGCCCCACATCTTCACAAAAGGCAAGATAATCATCAACAGCGGCTTGAAACTCCTTCTCTACATCCGCCACATTCTCACACTCAAAATTTACAAGGTCACGGATGCCTTCGATTTTCCCAAACAAAAGCTTGTCTTCCGCACTATATTGCACTTTCGTATAATAACCCTTGTACTCTAAAATATTATCCATCAATATCACCATTTTCAATTAACTGCTCTAATAATTGCTTCACTGCATAATGCTTTAAGACATCACCCGGATGTGGTTTATGCAACATAATTTTTCGTCCGTCTTTCTCTCGGAAAAACAGCACTCTTGACCCCGATGTTTTACCTTTTGTCCTTTCCTCGTATTCAAACCGACCAACTAAAACTTTCGCCTCAGAGTATGTATAGTCTTTCGGAAGGTTTTTTATGCGAGCAATCAGTTTTTCTTCGGTGCTCATTCTGTCGGCCTCACCACCAATGCAACTAACTTTCAGTTACATAATACAGGTTTTTTAGGAAAAAGTCAAGATGCAAAACCCCCGACAGGATCATTCCTGCCGGGGGCTTTTTGTACCGTCACAATATCTTGTATCTGTTACTCGCTTATCATTTGCAGCTTTGCTGCCGTGTGCCGCGCTCGTGCGTAGATCTGCGGCAGTCTGCGGGTGATCGTGCTCCGCGCCATGTCCAGCTCCACCGCGACGTCAATCTGCGGTGTCTTGTCCATGACATAGCGCCGGACGATCTCCGCGTCCTGCTCACTGTAGCCTGCCTGAGATATGATCTGCTCCCACTCGCCTTGCAGCAGGCCGGTCAAGTCATCCGGAATCCGCACCCTCGCGCTGATCGTCACCACCTCCAATCCGGGTGGCGCGGCACACAGGGGCGCTACTGCTTATGATTCAGGATCGGGATATTCCCCTTATTCGACACATCCAGATCGAGCGCCTTTGCAATGTCCCGAATTTTGATGTAATTCGTGCCGTCCTTCAAAATGCGTTCGACCTCGATCTCTTTTCCGTCAACGATCATCTTGCATTTACTCACCATTTCGATTCTCTCCTTTACCATGTTCCTGAATCTGACAATGCCCTGCGGATCGTCCACCCAGTATTTCGGGCAGAGCTTCCCGGTCACATCATAGTGCCGGATGATATGATCGACCGGGATGTTGTACTTCTCGCATAGCATCGCGGCCAGATCGGCCGCATTGGCGATAGTCTTTGCCGTTGCCATGACCTTCCCGTCGCGCTTCGCGTCGCACATCTCAATGCCAATAGAGTTGTAGTTCCGGCAGAATGGGTGCATGTAGTGATACGTGCCGCAGTGGAAGGCTACATAGTCCTCCGGCACGGAGATCGTGATGGAATCATCGTCTACAAAAAAGTGCGCGCTTGCCACAGGATTGAGCGGCTGCTGGAAGTACTTGCCGTTCGACGTGTCGGAATCCCCATCGTTGGCCGTGTAGTGCATGACAAGCCACTCAATGGCCCCGCCGCGCTTCGTACCGTAGTTGGCCCGATGGGCCAGCATCGTTTTAATTGGTACCATTTGCGCCTCCATAAAGCTCATGGTGGAGCGTCAGCACCGCAGATTCGATCATTTTATCCACGGTATCAGAATCAAACTTGATGCCTCTCTCGGCAAGGTAGTGCAGCACATACGCCTTTTTCTCGGCGCCCTCGTTGGCATTGTAAAGCTGCTCCGCCGCCTTGACCGCGATCTCCACATACGCCTGCCACTTTTTGAGCTTGTCCGCGCCGACGCGCTCCTTGATCCACGGTATCAAAAATGCCGATACCAGCGCCGAGATCAGCGCGATCACTGCCGAAATGATGTTTGTGTAGTCCATAGTTTGCTCCTTTCACGCTTCCACGATGTTGATACCGTACTGCTCCGCGCAGATATGCTCAATCTTGCAGCCTCTGGCGTTCTTCCAACCGGTGGCAAAGTACGCAACGTCAGCCGTAGACAGCAGTTTCAGTGATTCGCCAAGATACCACAGTGGCCTTGCATCAGCCGGAGCGCTTTCAAAGAAGCTATCAATCACTTCGATTTCATCGCCCATCAGCTCCTTTGCGCAGAAGGTCGCTTTTTCACGCTCTTTCCGAATTTCCTCGTTGGTCTTGCCCTTCATAGGCTGAGAGATAAACAGTTTTTTCATATTATGTTCTCCTTTCAATCCTTGAGCACGATCTCCAAAAACCGTGCCTTTTCCTCTGCCGTATATGTTTCCGGCAGGCTCTTAATGTACTTGATTGCATACTTGCTGCGGTTCTCGTTCTTCGCTTTCCACAAGTAGAACATCCCAATCGCCGTCGCAAATCCGATGACTGCCAACGTGACCTCTACACTCAGCACGCCGAGCACATTCAGGATAATGCAAACGACGCTTGCCGCCGCGCTGCCAATCAGCAGCTTCTTCGAAGTCTCCATCACACGATCCCCGCATGAGCCAGCGCGAAGCCGACCAGCGCCCCAACAATGGCCGTCACGACCGCCTTGACCAGCGCCTCCCATTTGCTTCCCGGCACGGCCTTTAATTCCTTGACGTCCGTCTTGATCTCCTGCACGGTGCTCTCAATGATATCCTGCTTCGTGGCGAGGACTTCGACCGATGTCGCCAGCGTGTGCAGCGCCCGGTTGTCCTCCTCTAGGTCGTCAATGCGGTGCGTGTTGCTCTTGCTGCGGGCCTCGATTTCGGCGATCTTTGCCTGAATTCCATCATCCATCTCTTTTCTCCTTCAATTAAAATTCGACGAACCGCTCATCATCCCAGCTCGGCATGGCCCAATCCGCGCCTGCCCATACCTTTCTAACGCCATCCTTCGTGTAATAGAAGTTCGGATACGCCGTCATGCCATCCTTCCAGACGATGGGGTTGTCCGCAGTTCCCATGGTGGTTTCCTGCTCTACATAGTCCTTACGGACAGCCACGTCGTTAACGGAATAGATGTTCCAGTCAAAGCCGAGCTTGTCACTCTGTTCCACCGACACCGAAATGCCGCCAGCTCTCGCCACCATCCGCCCATCCGTGATGGATTTTTTCATCTTTTCGAGTTTAGCCGTTGTCATACGCCGCCTCCAATTCTGCCAGCATTTCTTCATCGGTCATCTCCGGCGTTTCAATCTGCGTTTCCGTCTCTGTGTAGGTATATAGTGCTCCCTCAATATCAATAGCCTCTGCATATTCAACACCAGTCTCAGTCTGCCGAATCATCATTCCTGCATCGGAATAGGTACGGTATAGCTTTACACCATCTTTACGCTGTGCATAAAATTCTCTTTGAATCATCTTTACACCCCCACGATATAATTTGCATAGGTTGACCAGTTTGTAGCAGCCTTCCATTCGTCGACAAGCGAGGCCGGAACACGAATTTGACAGTCAGCTGAGATATTGGTAAACGCATTGGTGTTTGCTAGTGTCGGGACTGATGTGTGGTTGCTGAAATCATAAAAAGCAACACCATAACAGTTATTGAATGCATAGGTTCCAATACTTGTTACACCATCAGGAATTGTGATTGATGCAAGAGAATAACAGTTGTGAAATGTCTGCGAGCCAATACTTGTTACACCATCAGGAATTGTGATTGATGTAAGAGAATAACAGTAATAGAATGCATTATTTCCAATACTTGTTACACCATCAGGAATTGTGATTGATGTAAGAGAATAACAGTAATAGAATGCATTATTTCCAATACTTGTTACACCATTTCCAAGCTCAATTTTCCGAACACTGTCTCTATAAACATAATCACGATTGTCCGAACCAGATGAATACCGAAGGATTGCGCTACCCACAGAGAATAAACTGCCACCATAAAAGCCCATCGTTCCATTAACCGTTAGTTTAATCACATACTCACCCGGAGCAGCATAGGCATGATTTGGTGTCCACTGCACTGTCGATGTGTCTGTCCCTGTCAGCGTATCAGGTGTGGTTCCATCGCCCCAATCCACAGTGACAGTACCATTCGGACAAACGCCAAGCATTGGAGATGTGCGCCCTTCTTCCAGACGGATATAGATTCTGGTCTTACCGTCATCCGTGATGTACATAGCGCCGACATTCATTTTGCGATTTGTAGATTTGAGGTCAGCAAGCGACCAGTTCCAGCCCTGACAGATAAGCCCATCATGCGACGGATAATCTGGTAGTGCGGTCTTTTCTGCCAACTCTTCCAACGTCCAAGACGTGACGATCGTGCCATCGTAGTCGTAGAATGTAATATCACCGGGTGCTCCGGGTGTGGTGCTGCCTCCAGTCTGAATGTTCCCAATAGCTACCACAAATCCGTCCGGGTAAACAAGCGAATCCGATGTACCGCCCTTCTCCCGGATAGCTGATGCAACCTTTGTCAGGTCAGTTGTGTTTGTCAAAAGCTCTGCCATCAGAAGCTACCTCCATTCGCGTTTGCAATTTCTACAGCCGCCCATGCACCGGAAACAACACGCAGGAATTTCCCATTGTCCGAAGCGGTGACTGTTGGCAGCTCTCTCGGGTGTACATGATCCCCTCGGGCAAACGCATTCTCCGAACCAGCCGACGCCGTCCCCGGCGCTTTCGGGGTGGTGGCGGAGGGTTGCGGTTTACTGCTCCATGCGGCCTTGTTGTTCTGGACGTCAGACACCGCTTGATCGATCTCTGCGCCGGTGTGCGCGCTATTGTACTGGTCTGCCATAAAATCACTCCTTCATGCAGAGAAATTCCTTGCCGTCTGCCGTCAGCATGGTCTTTGTCGTGCCAGACGGCACAAAACCATAGTTATCGTTCCAACTTCCATCCGCGCCCTGCGCATAGAGGGAGATTCGATATTCTCCATCACCACTCAGGAGAAAATCGTCGTAGACCTCAAAGGTTCGCTCCGTCCCCGCAGGGGTCTGGGAAAAGGACGCAATGAGCGCCCCTTTCCCTCGCCCCCAGTCCTCGCCGGTTTTCGTCGCGCGGCATTCAAAGGCCGTGTAGGCGATGTCCGACGAGAATTTAACGGTGATGGAATCGTACCCGGAGACTGCCGAAATCTTATTCCCCGTGATGGTGAACGTCAGTCCCGGCGCGGCCATTATGCCACACTCCAAGTCCCGGCGGCGTTCTTGACAAAGACCTTGATGATCTTCGTGCCGTCGCCGGAGGAGGCCGTCGCAAGGTCGGCGCCCTTGATGGTGACATTGATCGCCGTGGCCTTCTTGTAGCCGCCAGCCGTGCCGCTGGTGTTGCTGGAACCGCCAGTGGTGGGAATCTGCGTACCGGCGTCGTGTAGGCTGCTGGTGCTCGGCACGACACGCACCGTGTACTCCTCAAAGTCCACATCGGACGTGAAGGAGAACGCGCAGGTGTCGAAGCCGGAGACTTTGGAGATCCTGACCTTGTCTGGGCCAGTGATCGTGACCACCGGAACTGCAGTGTTGACCGTGATAGAAGCTGTGACTGCAGCCGTTTCGTTGCCGACGTCATCCCGCACCTTGATATGCACGGTTTTCAGGCCATCGCCTTCCGTCAGGATGATGGACTTGCTGGCCGCGAAGGTTTCCCACGATGCGTCTTCTTCCGTTGCAGCCGCCTTAATGCCCCAGAGCTTCATCTGGTAGCCGGTCTTGGTTTCATCCGTCAACGTGATCGTTGCGGTGACGGTGTTGCTGGTTGCGTACGTCGCGCCGCTGTTGAGCTTCAGTGTCAACCCAGACGGTGCAAGCGTATCAAGAATTAGATTGAAAAAACTTGCCATAGGTTATGCCCCTTTCTTTTCGCTCAGTTCGATGTATAAATATCCGCCCGGGCGGGTATAGATGGGTTCTTCGCCGATGCAGGCATTCTTGATGCCCATCTCGCCGACAAACAACTCCTTTAGCTGCTCTTCTCCGACTGTGATCATTCCGTCACCCCCGAATCAGATACAGTGTCTTTGCGTCCTTGACAGCCAGCGCGTCATATTCCGCCCGGTCGAGGACTACAATGGTGTTGATCTGCGCAGATGAGACGTTGCCGGAGCCGCCGCCAAGACCAGCCTTGACATTTTCAATGGAAAAGGCGATCTCCGGCCTCTCGCTGATGTTGAATGGAATCGCCATCACAGCACCACCTTACTGATCGCGTCTGTGACGCGGATGCCCCCGAGCGGAACGCCGACCACAACAGGCTCCGCGCCGAGAAACTTCACCCGGATCTGCACCGACTGCATCGCCGATTTGAAGTTCAGCGTCTCTTCCTGTGTCAGCGGAAAGTAAAACTTCCCGTCGTTCGCCGTGACCTCACCGGGGTAGATTTTGCGCAGCTTTCCGACGATGAACTCGATCATCTCAATCTTGGATAGGTCGAGCGGTTGGCCGTCCTGCACCCCAGTAAATACAATGGCGTACTGGTCGCCTTGCATGATTTTTAGGCTCATTCTTCCGCCTCCAATTCGATCAGGCCTCTCAGGAGGCACAAGTCCTGATAACTGAGCTTCACATTCTCATCAACGGGGATCTTGATAGGCTCGATCTCGTCCGCGACCTCAACGTCGATGACTTCCTGCATCTTCTTCCGGTACTCGTCGATTTTGTCATCATCGACGCGCCATCCCGTATCGATCTCGTGGCCCATCGACTTCACAAGATGGGCCTGACGCTCGTTGTAAAACGTCAGAACATGGTCAAGCGAATCCATGAGCTTGCTGACCTTGTAAAGCGTTCTCGGCCTCATGTCTGCCGCCGCGACCTTCCGCAGCGCAGGCATGGCCGAAACGATATTCCCAATCTTCATATCCGGCCTCCTTACGCAAGGACGATGTTTGCAGTATAGACACGGCTTCTATCGTCGTATGTAACGTTGATACTCTCAACTTTGGAATAGCTGCCAATGGTCGGAATGGTGATGCCGTCTGCGTTTTTGATTTGCAGCGTCGCGAATTCAAGTCCTTTGAGGCCGGAGAAGTCTGGGAAAACTGCCGTCGCCTCCACTTCAAAATTATTTGATGCGTTCAGCGTGGCGTTTTCCGAAAGGTTTTCATAGAAATTCGTAATCATAACTTCTTTTGTGTCGAGTTTCAGGATCATAGTCTGCCTCCTAACTGTTTTTGGAATTGATTGCTCTGTTGATGGATTCCTTCAAGGCCGTTGTGGAGTTTGCGAACATTGTCGCGAGGATCTTTGTACCTTTTGTAACCGCCGAAACGACCGTTCCAGCGCCAGTCAAACCAGAAATAGCATTGCGCATTTGGTTGAAATGTTCAGCTGTGAGATTGCCGCCAGAGGTCGCCGTTGGAATAGAAGCCGTGTTTCCGCCACAGGCCGCAATCTTCGAAATAAGGTTGTTCCATGCCGTGGCCGTGATGTTTGTGATAAGCTCACCAGCCTTGATTTTGCTCGAATCATCGCTTGTCCAATAAAATAGCGCGATTGGATTTTTGGTTGTCGCAGAAACAGAAGAACTGTCCGCGTATGTACCACCGAGCGTGTGCCGAACCATGAAATAATATGTCGTTCCTGCGCTTAGACCGGTTATGGTCACAGGAGAGGAACTGACATTCCCATAGGACACATACGCACCGGTACTCGTTCGATAAAATAGCGTCCAGTAGCCTGCCGCGCCTCCGTTCGAACCCCAATAGACCGTCGCGCTATCTTTTGTAGTGGTAACGCTCGTGATCGTCGGCGATACCGGGGCCAGCGTCGTTGCAGATACATACGAGCTATCCAGATAAGAACCGTTTACGGTATGCCTGACCTTGAAATAGTACGTTGTGCCGGGGGAAAGTCCTGTCACCGTCACAGGAGAAGAACTGATATTCCCATACGACACATCTGCCCCTGTTGCCGTCCGGTAGAACAGTGTCCAGTATCCAGACGTTCCGTCTCCACCATTCGTTTCCCAATGAACAGTTGCACTTTTTGTACCCGCTGTTACGAGAGTGACAGTCGGCGCAATCGGCGAAATCCGTGTTTTATAATAAGCGCGCACGATAAGTCCATCGGAAATCGTAATTCCGGTCCCCGCCGAATATGTGTACTGGTAGTTGTCCGAGGATAGCCGAAAATACTGAAAATCATAGATTTCCGAGTATGTCTGGTACTGCGTATTGGCATACGTGATATAGAAGATGCCGCCCGGATAACCTGTATAGGAACCGCTTACAAGCTGTGTGCTGTTGTCAAGGAAGTTGTATATCATGACCTTGACGGTCTGTGGCTGAGTCGTATATGAGACTACGTTCGTGTCTGTGTTCTGTGGACTTTGCCCGGGCGCGTAAATGTGAACGTAGAATTGATATGTGCCAGCATTTCCAACATAGCTGCTGATGTTGAACGACCACGTCGTCGTCGCGGCCTCGCGCGTCCCGCTCTCCGGCTGGCGCACGAGCGCGGTGTAGCTCGTGTTCCCCGGATAGAGGCAGTAGAGCATCATCGCGTACTGCTGGCCAACTGTCAAACCAGAAACGTTTAAGACGGTTCCGGAAATAGAAGCGTATGCCATACTATCACCCAAAAACCGCTATGGAATCACCGATAGCGCTGTTGACACCGTTTACTGTTTTGTAAACACCAGAGTTTGTGACATACAACGAGTTTTGCCCCGCCGTCATACGGACGCCGCCCTCTGTGACAATGATGTAATGCCCGCCGAGGTCAAGATTGCTATTCCCACCGTAGGCCATGACAACGCCATTCGTGATCTGCGTCGTGCCACCGCCGCCTGAATTGCCGGAACCAGCGCCGATATAGCCATAATCCACTTGTCCGCTTGCGTCCATCACATGGAAATAGCCGCCTCGCAAGCCAATCTCGTTCGCTTCGATGTACGGAGACTGAACTTTCGTGAAGTCTATATAGGTCGCCTGAATGTACTCCGGGACGTTGCTGCTCTCGATTTTGGTCTGTAAGTCCGCGCTTAGATCGCCAAACGTGATTGCACCGGTCAGATTGATGTTGTCTGCCGTGATCGTGCCGACCTTTACAAATCCGGTAATCGAGACGCCATCTTTTGAGAGCGTGATGTTTGCGCCGTTTTCAGCGGTCGTGTAAGATAGCGTCAGCCCGTTCAGATTGATGTCAACAAGGGCCTGTGCCTGGTCTCCATCGATCTTCCCGGAGACTTCAAGCGCGATCTGCTCTGTGCTTTTGCGAATTTCCGAGACGGATCTCGCGTTCATCCGCTCTTCTCTCGTCCGCGCTTGATACGGATATTCGTGATTGACCTCCGTTTCGATTGGAGCTTCAATATCTGCGCTCATAGAGACGCCCACTGTAAAGGCCGCAGAGGCCAGAATAGAGGCGTTTCCATTAGGCTTGACGCTGTCCCCCAATTCAAGTGCTGGGTTGAAGAACGCCGTTCCAGCGCTATACGGAAGGTATTTTACGCCGTTCAGAACGCCACGGACGTAATTACAAATCTCCTGTGTGGCGTAAATACAATCTGCTTGGATCTCGTATCCACTATCCCCAGCGGAATACTGGGTATTCGAATCCGGGTAGAGCGTTACCTTGCCGATGGTGGCTGTATCTCCGAGAATGTCGCAACTCATGACCGGCACGTCGTCCGAGTTCGTCGGAGAGGCGAGACGGATAAGTCGAAGCTTTCCTTCTTCGGTAATAACGAAGTTGCCGCCAGATGCCGCCGCGATGCCGCAGAGGACTTCACGCATCGTGTAGACCTCTGTCGGAGAATCCACCGTGTAGGGCGCGATCTGGCTTCTGGAATCCAACTCGACGCCCATCTTTCCGCAGATATAATTCACCGCAGCCGACATCGCCATCGGATATGTTCCGGAGTTGTCGATGTAATCCTGCTCGGCTTTCAGCATCGCGTCGTATGCCGTAATGGTCATCCATCCATAAGCATCCGTGGAGCGCGTATCGATGTAGAACGTGCCGAACGGGAGCCAGTCTGTGGCCACATCACCGTAATCCTTCAGCCGGATATAGCACTTGATCTCCGCTGCCGTTGGGATCGTACCGTTTGGTTCGAAGACCATATCCAGCATCGCCGAAGTAGCCTGTCCGATGGTCAGCTTATCCATCATGGATTTGGTGATCCGCGCAGATTTGATCTCGCCGTATGTATAGGTTTTTCCGTTTATGACCGCCTTGAAGTCAACCTGATAGTCGCCCGCAAGGATGTCATTCCATTTTGCCGGAACTGTCTGCATTACATCACCTACTGTTCAATGAGATTGAAGGTCGTACCAGTCCAATACGTTTCTCCGCCCATGACGATCTGCGTCGTGCTCTCCACGGACGAGCCGTAAAACTTCTTCGTCACGACCCCGTCGATGGGGTCAAGATATGTGACGGAAATAAAAGACGGCTTCAACGCAGCGTTCAGCTCCATGAGCTTTTGCGTTGTCAGCCGTTTTGTCGTGATTGAGAGCTTCGCTTTGATTGCAATTCGCGTCCGGTGCATAATGCCGTCGAGCGTTCGCCCGGTCTGGTCGCTGTCTAGGTCGTTTCTCGACCACCTTAAAGAACCTTCCGGGAGAATGTCGGTAAAGTCCTTCCCGTCAATTTTGAATACTGCTACCATGCGTCACCTCACTGTCAGCGGCGTCCCGGACGCTCTGGACGCATTGGAAAGGCTTCTCTGCGTGACCTTTGCGAACTGGACACTATCGACCATCATAACCTTGCCCTCACGAATCGCCGAGAGAATTTCCCGAAGCAGTTCATTGCTGGCGCTTGTCTGCGTTTCCTCCCTGACGATCTGACGGATCAGGTTTTCCGGTGCCTCAATGTTGTTCCCACTCGTCTGGTCGCCCAAAACGGCCATAAATTCCCGGTTCGGCGGGATGACCGCGCCCTGTGCAAGAGCCGGGACGCGCAAACTCGAAGATTTCGCACTAACTCCTCCGCCTCCAAATCCAGAACCCGGTTTTGAGATCGCAGAAGTTTTCCCTCTCTTTGCGTAAAATCCGCCGCGCGTTGGAACGCTGTCTGTTGTGATGTCGCCCCAGTGAATGGCAAGGCCAAGCGTGATGCCGACGACGCCGCCAACGATTCCACCAACAACACCGCCGATCGCTGCGCCGATCAAAGCTCCGATGATGCCGAGCATTACCGTTTTCAAGATGGCTGCCGCTTTTGTCTTTGCCGAACCATCGATAGAATTGTCAAACTGAACAGCAGCGATTGAAATACCAAGTCCAACCACGAGGCCAATCACGCCGCCAACAAATCCACCGAAGATCGTACCGATAACGAATCCAAGAAGTGCAAGAACAGCTGTTGTAAACAAAATTTTGTCGTTGCTTGGATTGTCGAGCTTTCTAATCCAGTTGAGTGCTTTAATGCTGATTGCAGCTCCAACCACAAGGCCGATCACACCACCAGCGAAACCGCCGAAAATCGATCCGATAACAGCTCCGAGGATTGCGGTCATTACAGTCAAGAATGTGTCCTGACTATTCCATCCCTCAAATTTTCCGTCTATAAAATCAAGGGAAACAAGGCCGATGCTTAATCCGAGCAACAGGCCGAGCATTGCGCCCTTCAGACCGCCAAACTTCGCGCCGAGCACAGCACCCAGAATTGATGTCAGCGCAACAATGGCAAGACGTTTATATTTCTCCGGGTTGCTTGTCTTATCCAGCAGCGTACACCCAATCAAGCCGATTGCAGCGCCAAGAAGCAGACCAATGACAGCTCCGTGCAGGCCTCCAAACATACCCCCAAGAACCGCGCCGAGAATACCAGAGAGTGCAATGATCCACGCATCTTTATTGTGCAGGATGTTTCCTCTGTCCCAATCGAATTTGAGATCTTTGATCTTGATCTGCAAATCCGCGGCGAGGTTTTTCAGCCAGTTCGGGAGATTCTTCAGGAAAGATGTTTCATCGAAATCAAAGCTGGCGTCCGTAGAGCTTCCACCGCCACCGCCGCCGGATGACGTTTCCTGAACGAGCTGATTGATCTCGTCAAATGCCGCAAGCTGTTTCTTTGCTTCGTTGGCCGCCGCGCCGACACCGCCGAGTGCCTTTGTCTCCTTGTTGAGATTTTTCGCCGCTTCTTTGGACTGCGAAATGGTCTTTCCGAAAATCCATGAAACAAGCGTCGCCAGAGCCATCACGACCTTTGTCACGATATTTACAAGGGCGGTAAAGGCAGGAATAATGACTTCGACGATTGGCTGCGCAAGGGTTAGAAGAGCGCCTTTGAGCTGTGCGATAGATGCTGCCGCCTCACTATTGCTCTGGATGACATTCCCGAGCCACGTTCTAAATGAGCGGAACGCAGAAGTCAGAACAGAAAAGAGAAATACCCGTCTAAATAGGTTCTTGATTCTATTCCCGATTTTCTCCACACTTGCCCCAACTCGTTCAATAGAATCCTGCATTTTGGTGCTTTTCCCATTGGCCTTATCGATCTGCTCTGAAATCTCGCTATAATGCTCCTTTTCATCAGCAAGTCTTGCCGTGGCATTTTTGATTTTCTGATCATAGCTGTCTACACGGCTGTTTATTTTATTCCATTCAGACTGCAAGCCGCTCACAAGCGTTTTCTGGTCTGCGATTGTTTCTTTGCTATAAACACCCTTCGCAGCACTCTGCATCTCATAGAGCTTTTGTTTTGCGGCGTCGAGCTGTGCGCCCATCTCCTTTGCCTGTTCTGCCAGCGCATTTCTGCCGCTGCCCATCTCAGAAATACTCTTTTCGAGGGAATTGATCTTCTTTAAGGTGCTTTGGAGTTCCTTTTCGAGCTGCTTATTGTCAAGTGCCGTGCTGAATGTGATTGTTCCATCTGTCATGTGTTCACCTTCTCTCTGCTATTACCCTGCGCCCCACTGTTTCAGGAAATCTTTCTCCGCATCGGAATAAACCTTCCTAAAATCAACCAGTTCTTGGTTTTTGCGGTACCATTCCGCATCCTCTTTATCGAGTTTCTTTCCCCGCGCCTTTTTATCGCGGATTCTGACGATTTGAGCGAAAGTACACTCAGAGCCGATTTCGTTATAGGCAGAAATAAACGTCCACCAATGCAGTCCACCGGTGTTGTGTTCTGCGTCGTATGGAATCCCGCGAATATCAATTCCGAGAACGCGGTTCACTGCGGATGTGATGTAAGGAAAATCCTGCTCCCAGTCAACCAGTTTTGGCTTTTTCTGCTTGTCTACCGGCTCACCACATCGAATAAACCAGAAGCAGCGTTCAACAAGATCCTCGATTGCTGGATACTTCCCTTGAAGGTCGGGATAGAACATCTCGACAATGCAGACCTTTTTTTCATAATCGCTGAGTTCACGGTCATCCAAGACAGAGCAAATATCGAAAATCACGCGGAAATCCGTTCTGATTTCGTATGAAGTGCCGTCAATCTCAACGGATGTCGGAAGTGTATAGTTCATCGGTTATATTTCTGATACTTACCCATGTATTTTTGCAGACGCGGGTTTGTCGTAGCATACTCTTTCTCGGACGCATTGTCGACCGTTTCAATCACGCTCAAAATGAAGTTGCACCAGATCGGACAGCCACCCGCAAACGCATAAACATTGCAGTCTCCGAATACATCCTTACAGAAATTCTCACCGAAGATCTGATCAATCGTTTCGCGCATCTCCGCATCGCGTTTTCTGGCAATTTGGAAAAGCTCTGCGCCCTTCGCCGCGCTGGCCTCGCGCTCATACTCCGACTGTTTCTTATCAAGCGTGTCAAACGCATTAAATAGCTTTTCGACAAATGCACTGTCGGTCGGATTGAACGTGATCTCCCGAACGCCGTTTACGCAGTATGTCTTTAAGCCATTGTCGAAATTCAGGTTTTCCATAGTTTCCTCCAAATAAAATAGGGGGCATTGCGCCCCCCTTATTAAGTGTCTGCCGTGAATGTGACCACGCCAGCAGCAACAGTCGCCGTGCCGGTTGTGCGCGTACCGCCGTATGTAACGTCGATTGGCATTCCAATCGTGGAGCTGCCGCCAAGACCGGACGGCTTCACCATGCAGCTCGAATAACGCTCCGCAAATACATTGCCGGACGTGCCAGCGTAGGTATGCACGATGAGCATATCGAGGTTGCACAGCTTCGCCGCGTTCTGCTCCTTGACCGCAAGATTCCAGATTTTGAGCTGCGCCGCGTCACCTGCGTCCAATTCGCACGGATCAAAAGTCTGCGTCATGATCGGCGTTTTCATCGTCGAATAGGTGTTGCCGAGAATGTCATTCTTGGATTCATCCTGCCAGTCGTATTCAACGGAGCTGTCCTCGACGCGCTTGCCAATCGCAGACCATACCGGAGTGCTGGCTTCGCCGGTGTTCAGGTACGCGATCATCATTTTTCTCTCAATGGTCGCGCCGGAATCAGTCAGAAAAGTCATGTCTGCCATTCGTTTTTCACCTCATATTCTTTTATAAATTGCACGGAGATCTGCACCATATAGGTTGCAGTCCCTTCCTCGTCTGCCGCGTAGAGCATCCCGTTCTGCGCGGTGATTTTTTCCTTACACGGAACGTCGCCAAATACCGGCGCTTTCCGTATCACAGACTGTTCCTGTACCCACTCTTGGAGCGCGGACACCCAATCTGCGTTGATCTTTGCGGATGCTTCTTCGCCGGGTGCTTTTTCAAACACATAGTACAGTCCGAAGTTGTATTGATTCGTGACCGTCACGTTTCCCATAATGTCAGACGTCCTGCTGACCTCCACAAGACCATTTGGGAAGATACCGCCATTGGATGGCACCTTATCCGTATAGTCGATCTGAAAGTCCGTCAGGGCGTCATATCGTGGGAACGTGGCAAGCCAGTTTTTCATTTTATCCAGTGCCGTCAATGTAGTTCTGCACCTCCTGAATCATCTGGCTTTTCTCTTTGGCGAGAAGCGCCCTATCCCAAAATGGGCCAGCGTCCGGGTTCTTCGTCTTGTCGTACTCCAAATCCCGATCCGTAACACGAAGAACTGTTCCTTTCTTGTACCGATACCCGACATTGGGGATGTAAGCTGGCCCTTTCCCTGTAACGGAATTGACCATCACTTTCCCGTAATACTGATACCGGGCATAAGGGGCATTGACTTCGATCTCGGTCGGAGATTTCACGAACTTTAGCTTCGTAGCGAGCGCGCCGGACTGAAACGGCATATAGCGGGTCATGCGGCGACTGATCATGTTGGTCACATAGAGCTGCACCCGGCCATTGCTATCCAATCCATGATTTTTCAAAATCTGTTGGATCGGCTGCACCTCGACCTTTACCCGTGTGCTCATCCGCCTGCCTCCACATGAACCATTTTGCCGTTCCAGTATTTTGGGTCAACGTACTTCACCACGACAAGGCCGGGAACCTTCGTCGGGATCAGAGACGCCCATTTCGTGGCTTCCTCGCCCACGCCGAGCAGAACCTTGTCTTCCGGAAACACGCACTGCTCCGAACATGGAATGACCAGCAGGAAAGAATTTGTTTCTTTGCTGCCGGTCTTGTCCACATTTTCAGTTTTCTTGAAGTCCAGAAACGCCCTGTCATACACAGTCCGCGTGACTGCGTCCCCACGCTTGTGATAGACCGTGACGGTCTGGTTGCACAGGCGGTAGTCAACCGGGTTTCGCTTTGATACTCTCAGCATGACACACCTCGGTAAATGTCCAGATACCGCGACGCCGCCTTGTATAGCTGCCGATCCTGCCCCTTTTCGGACAGGTCAACGCCAAGAGCCGTAGGCGATCCATAGCTCACAGACACACTCCCGATACTGGCAGAGGAAACCGCGCTGCCGTCTCCGGACAGCATTGTTTCGATTGCAGATAGCGCATCGACCATCGCGCAGATTGCCATATCCCGTGCCCCTTCTTCTGGCTCCGTCACGGTGTAGATCCGTTCATACCGGCAAAGCTGCTCGTCAGCGCGAGCAGCCAGCCGGGGGAACGATTCTTCGTCAACGACGTCGCCCATGTATTCAGACAGGTAAAATGCGTAGTTCGGCATGGGCGTCACCTCCGTTATCAGCCGCCAGTCTTAGGCTTCATGACAATGCCGTTCAGAGACGCCGCTTTCAGCGTGTTCTTCAGAACAGCACCGGCCACAAGCTCCACTTCGCCGGTTTTCACCGCGCCCGGAGCGTTCATGTCCGGCATATACGAATTGATGATTCCGGTTCCGGTCGGGGAAATACCGTGGAATCCATCGAGCGCAAGGGACACAGCATAGATGCTGGTCGTCCCTGCTGCGGACGCGGTCGGCGCAGACGTACCGACAACGTCAACGGAGGCGGTGCCGTTGTAATACTTGCCGAGGTCGACAAGCGGAGTGCCGCCGAACATTTCGACCACGCGGCCAAAATCATCCTTCGTGCGCTCATAGTAGCCTGCTCGACGTGCTGCCGCGCGGACTTTGAGCAGCATGTCGCCGTTCATCAGCAACATGGAGACATCGCCGTCGATGGCGTGAACAAGCGCGTCAAGCTGGTCAATAAAGGCGTTGCTGTTGCTGTCCAGCTTCGAGGAATCCGACAGGTCAATGTCGGTGGTAAACTCATTGCTGGTGCCATTCAGCAGCTTCCGGAGGCCGTCAAACGTACCGGTCACAAAGCCGGTTCCGCTGGATGCGGACGAGCCATTGATGACGAGGTTGTGGAAATAGTTCGCCGTCGCCTTGATCTTCTGCTGTGCCTGGAACGCCATTTCGTCAACAGCGCCGGAGGTGTTCTGAAGAACACGGTCGACCTGGAACGAACCGCCCATGATCACGGCCTTCGCGGTCTTTTCCTCGCGCTTCGCTTCACCGGCGGTGTACTCGGTGTTGATCGCACGGACGGCGGCAGTGGACGGAGTCTTGAGCTGAATGTAACCATAGGTCAGCGTAGAACCACCGGTGCCCGGAGAAATGGCATTGTCAAACGTCATTCTGTCGAGCAGGAGAGACGATCTACGGAATTCGTCAATGATCTGCTGATCTACCTTGTCGGCCATGCCGACCTTTGCTTCTGCGAGAGTAATAGGCATAATTTAATCCCTTTCTTTCATTTCGTATTTGCGTAACGCGCCTGCATCGCGCTTCGCAAGTCATTTGGTTCCCCAGCAGGCGGGTTTTTCCCGGCTCCGTTACTATACGGAGGGGGCGTCTGTGTCTCAAAGAGATAGCTGTTGTCCTTCTTCAAGGCTTCCAGCGCCGCTTTGATGTCCGCTTCCTGATTTTTGCTTGTTCTCAATGCTTCGACGTCGAGCAGCGCGGAAATGGCTTTCGCATTTCGGCCCTTTGCGGCCGTGATCGCGTCCTTGACGCGGCCATCAAAGGCCATATTGTCAAGTTTCGTTTGCCACTCCTTATCTTTGTCCGAGAGCTGGCCTTTCAGTGTGTCAATCTTCCCCTGAAGGTCTTTCACATCCACACCGTCAAAAGCTTTTAGGCCATCCTCTGCGGTTTTCAGTCGCTCCTTGATCGCTTCATAGTCCGCAAACGGCTTTTTGGCAGCTTCGATGTCTTTGCCGTTCTCGTCCATGATCGCATCAATGATCTCCTTCGGAAGCGCCTGATCGCCAACCTTGAGATTCTGCAAAAATTCACGTTTCATTGTGTGTTCCTCTCTCCGCTACGCTTTTCTAACGGGGGTCGCATCCCCTCGCGGTCGTTCGTTTTACGACATCCCGGTCAAAATTGTATGAAAAAAGCACGGCTTCCCGTGCTTCAATCACTTTATTGATTTTCGGTAGATTTCCGCTCGCGCATCCTGTGTCCGAAGTCCAGCGGCTTTAGAGAATCGCCGGTATTCCTGATTGAGAACTTGCAGCTTGATTTGATCCTGCTGCTTTTTCTCCTGATCTCCGGTCGCTTCGTCCGCAAGGATTCGCCGCTTCTGGCGGCGCATGGAGGCTTCTAAGCGGCGCTGCCGCTGGGTGGCCTCATACATGGTGTAGTGCTTTCCGGCGTAGTCAATGCCGCGCTCGTTGTCCAGGCGATACTTTTCAAGTTCTTCCTTCGTGTACTGCGGCGGCGTGATGCCGAGAATAATAGGAAATGCAGAATGTCCGCAATTCAGCGTACCGATACGTCGGACAAGACTGTTATTGAGCGTTTCATATTCCTCGTCGCTATATTGTTTGCCCTGAATCGGCTCGTGGTCTGGCGCGCTGGCCGCATGGGCACTGATCTCCCAGCCATTGGCCCCGAGATCATCGTGCGTCTGCTTGGAAATCTGCTCCTGCATCAGGCCAAGACCGCCCATCACAGAACGCCGCACAGCCGCTTCAAGGCTTGTATGGATGCCTGACTGATAATCAATCGTCTGGATGCCTTTCTCTGCGAGGTTCTTCACCGCAAGCCTGACGGCGGCGTTATAATCCGCTGCTCCGGTTGCGACCTGAGAAAACGCGAAATCCATGCTGTTTCTATATGCCTGTTGCAGCGGGAGCGCCCGCCCGTACGGGTCAACCATGCCGATTGTTTGCGTGATATTCGTGAAGTCATACTGTGCCAGCTTCACCGCCGCAGACACGATCTCCTGCAACACATAATTCTCTGCAAATGGAATCGCATCCGCAGTTGGGAGCGCTTTAAGGTCGAACCGGTAGCCAACCTCCGCGCTCTGTGTCAGGAGCTTTTTGATCTCGTCATTTGAGACACCAAGCAGCTTTTTCATGCGCTTTTTGATCTCGAGCTGACTAAGTCCAATCTGCTGCGCTGCCCATATCTGATATTGTGCGGTGGATGTGAACTGTCCGGCCTTTGCAATACGCTCTGCGATGTCTCGAATGAGATAATCATTGATCGGGTCTGTCAGCTGTCCGGCATAGTCCTGAAGCGCTGCAATCTGTTCAGCGGTAAGCATTATTCTTCGACCTCTTCAACCTCCGGCATGTACTCTTTGCGGATCTTCGCCCGATCCGCCTCAGTGTCACACGGGAGGTTGTAGTACCAGCCGAGATAACGTTCCGGGGCCAGCAAGCCAGCCTGAACCTGAGACATCATCTCGGAGTTGGTCTTGTCCTCGTCGTAGAGAATACCATTGCCATAGGAAATCGAAATGTCATCCGGCTCAATCGGAGCGCCGCTGTAAAGGCCGTACATTTTCCCGAGAACAGAACAGACACGCATTGCCTCATTGACCGCAGCCGTCCACATCTCCTGAAGATCTTTGATTGTCAGGTTGTAGTCACCAGCGCTTGATGTGATCTCAGTTGCAGTTCTCTCTGAGGCCTCGACCTCAGATAGGATTCCGCGCTTCATGCCGATGATGTTCTCGATGTTTCTGAGATATTCGGTCTTTCTCGCAAGAAAGGACTGTTCCCGGAACTCCGGGGAGAAAATCGTGATACCAACGCTGTCCGGATCATCATCCAGCGCGGTAAACACTTTATCATCAAAAGCTCTATTGCCGTTACGGTCGCGCTTCATCATGTCGGCAGACACAATAATTCGAGATTGCCCACGTTCAAACTCGCCGTTGATCTGCGCCTCGTTGATGTTGATAAGATGGATCAGTCCAGCAGCCGGAGCATACACCGACGCTCCATCAGGAGAGCCATCCACGCAATTCACAAGCGGGATTCTCACATGAACCAAGCCAGTGGAATAAACCGGCTCCTGATACACGATTTCCGGCATAAGCTGTTCATACTTCGGCAGCTCCGATAGCGGGACTTCAACACCGAGCGTCACATTGTCGGACGCCTTAAACAGTTTGTTTTCGATTCTCAGATAGCCGTTGTGGTCAACAGAGCGGCGTTCCAAAAGCGTGTAGGTATATCTCCCGACAACCGTCTTTTCCGCTGTCCCAACGTCTGTGATATTGTCCATTTCATCCCGGCCAAGCACAACATAATTTCGCCGGTCGATGGTTCGGAACGCAAACACGCCGTTTACAATGATCGGCTTGATAAAGCACTCGCCGCCGACCATCGCTTTCTGTACGGCCTGTTTCCGTTCCCGGTTAAGTGCGGAGAGAAGCGATTCCGCGAACTCGTCGGAAGCGTCCGTCTCGTATTCGGAGAACATAGTTTTTGACAACTTTGATACGATTGTGACAGGGAGCCGCTGGCATGGATCTTCGCCTTCTACCGGCACACTCTGATAATACAGATTGAACCAGTCATTGATTGCGCCCCTCATGGCATTGGTTGTTGTGTCCTCTACACCGAACGCCTGTGTAAAGTTATATACGCGATTATCAAAAAGCGCAGCCGCAATGCTCATCTATCCGTCACCTCATTCCGAATCGTGATTTTCTGGTATCGCAAGGCTGATTCCATGCCGTCAATATAGGCGTTAAGCCGGTCGTTTTTCGCCTGAAGCTCCGCGATCTTATTTGCAAGCCGCTTGTTTTCTTCAAGCAGCTCGTTCCGGCAATATGTAGGAAGGAACTTTTCAATCAGCCATCTCTTGAACTTCTTCATCTTCTCTCCTGTCGAGCTTGTAATATCTCCGCAATACTGTATTGCACATGTAACGTGTATCATCCATCGCGTGATCCGACTCTTTTATGACCTGGTCGCTGTTTTTCTCATCATCCCAGCGATATAGGCCGAACTCTCGGATTGCGTCTTTGCAGCTCCGATGTACTTTTAGTTTCCCATTCTTCAGAAGCCGCCCGGTGACACGAATGCCGTCAAGTACGTCGTTATTCGCCTTTCTTACAGAAAAGCCGGAGCGGCGTCGCAGTGCCGTAATAAAAGATGCTGCGGACGGATCAACGATCACCGACCGGATATATCGATCTCCGGCCAGCTTTTCAACCTCATCGCAGTATTCCTCGTCGGTCTTCTGCACCTTCATGTCGCGTCCGCTGTGATAATATTCCGCAATGCGAACCGCTTTATCTTCATTCACGCACCACAGGCCAGCAGAAAACGGATTGAGCGTACCATAGTCAATGCTGATGTAATACTCGCCGCTTTCCGGGATCTCGTCTGTGATGTTTTCTTCGCCAAACTGATAAACAAGGCCCTCGGCGACCACCCACAGGCCGCGAATATAGCGGTCATAGAACACGCCGGAGAACATGGATTCATAGCGAGCAAGGGTCTTTTCACTCAGGCTCGGATTGTCCCGCATCTCAAAATGGAGGTATAGCGTGTTCCGCTCCTTGTGCCTGGTGATCCATTCGAGATAAAACCAATGCTGCGGACTTTCCGGGTTGCAGGAAAACCACACTTTTGCCCCGTCCACGGAGCAGCGTGTCAATGCCTGTTCCACAAAAGAGCGGGGCATAAGGGCGACTTCGTCCAGAATCACGCCCGCTAGCGTTCGACCTTGAATCAGAGCATAGCTGCTTTCATCTTTGCCGCCAAACACTTCAAAGTAATTCGTGGTATATCCGCGCCGGACTTCCAGCACCTTATCAGCTCTCCGCCAGCGCATGGTATATCGTTCTTTGGCATAGCTCATGGAGATATAGGGGACGACGATATTTTTCACAGCCGAATCGACCGTCTTGCCGCAGATACCGAATCGCTGCCCGCTGAATTCCCGCATCGCCCAGTCGACAAATGCAACCATCATGATTGAGGTTTTGCCAGAGCGGACGGCCCCATCGCAGATGATCGCATCGTACTGAGAGTAGGGAAACGCCAATATCTTTCGCTGCTTTGAACTAATCATCGCTCTCAAGTCCCTCGGCCATCTCGCGGAGGCTCCTACTCAAATCATCTTCTCTGGAAGATTCCGCGCGCCCCCCGCTGATAAGCGCCCACTTGTCAATCAGTGTCCCAAGCGCCGTCGTGATCTGCGCCGGTGTCGCCGCAGCCAATTTCTCAGGATCATTTAATGCCAAAAGGCCTTTACCAATGATTTCACAGACGATGTCCTTCTTGCTATCCATGTAAGCAAGAACATCCGCCGCGTTCTCTTCTTTTTTATCTGTGACCTTTTGTGCAAAATCATCGTCACTTCTTAATGTCCTCTGAATTGTGGTTGTGGAAACTTTATATTTCTTCGCCAGCTGGCGAATCGTCAGACCATCCGTTCTATCTGCGATGATTTTCTTTCGTTGTAGGTCTGTCAGCTTTGCCATAGCGGTTTCCTTCCTTCAGGATTATTTCATACCCATACTTTCCACATATATCACACGGCTCCTTAAATCTGGTTTTTGTCCGTATAACAGAATAGCCAGCAGATATATAATCCTGCTGGCATCTATAACACAGTGTCCGAATATCTCTCATATCAAAGGTTGAGAGCTACGGAGTGCGGTTTCCGTAGCTCTCATGATGGAGGAATGAATCATCTGTTTGTTTTGGCATTATAATCATAAACCATATCCAGTAGGACATTCAATGACATACTAGGACACGTTTTCTCAAATCAGCAGATTTTCATCCACTTTCCGAAGCGCAATACCATGCAGCCGCGTTACCTGCCTATACGAATAGTTCAGGCTGTCTGCAATTTGTTGAAAATTCCATCCACGAATGTACCGGCGGCGTAGGATTCTTTTGAGTTCGATTTCATCCACCGAAGCGACCGCCTGTTCGATGCTGCGCTTCAAACGCTCCATGCGCTCCAATCGCTCTGCACAACTATCTTTGATCTCAAGAATCTTTGCAACCACGCTGTTCAGTTTATCTGAAGAACCGCCACCCGGCGTGCCGCTATAACTCGCCGTTACCTTTCCAGCGATTGTATACCATTCTTCAAGGTCATGCAGAAGATCTTCAATTTCATCGCAGATATAGAGATACTGGGAAAGATACTGCTTTTTCTCTTGACTTGTCACTTAATCGCCTCCGCTCTCCAGACATTCCTCGCACGGCAGCGGCCCATTCTCATCCGAATCCAGAAACTGTTCGTAGAGATCGCACCACCACGCGATGCAGAATTCACAGCTATTGCAGTTCTTCATCGCTGTCACCATCCAAAATTTCTTTGATTTTCCCCGCATTGGCTTTGATAATGTCCATGACAATATCACTCTGGATGTGGTGTGCAAACACCGCCTTATATCTAGGGCACGCATTATAATACGAAGTAAGGATAGTTCCATCTTCCGACATTGCAACAGCGCAAAGTGATGTTGGGTGTATTTCTATCATTGTTCCCAGCGTTTCTTCTAGCCACGCGGAATATTCCTGTTTTGTAATATCTTCCATTATCTTCCCGTGCTCCCGAACCCGCCGGTTCCTCGCTTGGTGTCCTCCAAAGAATCCACCACTTCCAGCTCCGGCAGCAGACAGGGCAGGATCACCAACTGAGAGATTTTATCGCCCTTCCGCACTCTATATGGCTTGTCCGAGTGGTTGTAGAGCTTGACCATGATGCTCCCTGTGTAACCGACGTCTATTACCCCTTCGCTGGTAATTCCGTACTTGACGTTCAGGCCGCTCTTGCTCTTGAGAAAACCGACCGTGTTTTTGGGAAGCTGGATATGTACCCCTGTATCAAACAATTCGCTGCTTCTTGGGTAGATATAAACATCATCATCCGCCGAATAGAGGTCAAGACCCGCGTCGAACTCATGCGCCCGTGTCGGCATGATCGCCCACGGTTCCAAAACAATTTTCATAGCAGTTTTTCAATTCCTTTCTGATCGCGTAGAGTCTGATTTCCAGCTCTGCAACTTTTTTCTTCATGTCCCTGTATTCCTGACTGTCAACTTCCGAGGTCGTCAGCGGCATCCCACACTTGTTACACTTGTAATACCGCCGGAAGAGAACCCCGTCCTCCGTCGCGCCGTATCTCGACGAAACGCGGAATTTCCCGCCGCATTTGCACTGGATCATTTGTCCCACCAGTCCTTTATCAGCTCGTTCCGCGCAAAGAACGGCTGGAAGTACCCGCCGCAGACCTTTTGCAGCACATAGTCGATTCTCGCAATCGCTTCGTCGGATTCCGGCCTGCACTGCCATGCGACGCCGTACTCGGATTCCAGCTGCGTCAAGGTCTCCATCAGCTTCCTGGCCTTTTCCGGCGTGCGGATAAAGCCGCACTCATAGGCCGCCACCAGAAGAAGGTCACACGCCTTCTGCGTCCCGGCGTCCACACCGGCATCAAAGTACTGTTGGTTGCTGCTCCTGATCCGCTTTGCCAGCTTTTCCATGCTGTTCCTCCCTTTCGCACTCTTTCACCGCCCAGAACAGTTTGAGATACGCTTCGCGCTCATCGTCCGTATCTAGCGGCATGAGCTTCGGGGCCATCAGCCTCCATGCCTCCATGTACGTCATGCCTTGCACCTCGCTTTGCGGAATAGTTCGTTGTACTTGTCATACCGAGCCTGAATATCCGTGCTCGCAATCTCCGGATGAAACTTCAGCCACCATTCATATATCCCGCACGGGTGAAGCTCCGGGCATCCGCATCGATAGACACAGTTCGGGACGAGCACATCGGCAATCTCCGGCTGGATCTCATGCAGCTTGGTCTTGAAGTCCTCGGCGTAGGCCCGCGTTTCCGGAGCAGCCTGACTGCACAACCGCTTACGCATCGTGTCGATGAGCGCCTGCACGTTCGCCTCACCGACGAAATTGACTGGAGCATCCTGCGTCAGCTTATCGCGTGGAATGCCCGTGCGGTCGCTCCTCTGGGTTGAGACGCAGCACTCCCATTTGTGCCTAGACCAGTGCGTAGCAATCCAGCTCTTGATCCCGTTCCACATCCACTTGACTGAGATCGTGCGGATCGGCCCATGCTCTGCAATCAGGATTCTGCGCTTGAAATCCTCGCTTGGCTCATGCCCGAGCGGCGGTTTCCCAACCGTCGCCCGGCAATCGTCTACAACCTCTTCCCATGATCCCTTGATCTTCTTGATTTCAGTGTTCATTGTTCCTCCCCTCGCCTTACGGATCGATCCCCAGCGCACCCGGAGGCCCTTTTATGCCCTCATCGCCGACCTCTATCCCAATAGCTTGCGCCCAGCTGATGAGCTTTCCGCCGCACGCATCCGGATTCGGCTCAATTCCCAGAACTCCGGCGCTCATCAGCACATCAGCCCATTCGTCAGCCAGCATCGGCCGCAGCTTTTCTTTTCGGCTTCGTGGGCACTTCATGAGCTGCACTGTCGCTGACATATAGTACAACGCACTCGCGAGCTGCTCCAGCACGCCATCTTCTCCGATTTCCTGAAAAATCCGTTCTCCCAGTTCGCTTCTCATTGTTCCTCCTCATAACTCGGTGTCATCAGCCGTTTCCGGTTCTCGCAAATCAGCTTCTCCGCTTCCCGCAGCGACACCGGCGAATAGTCCGCTTCACACCCGATCGCCGGTTCCACAAACCCGTCATTCGTTCCGTATGTTCCGGCGTGCTGCGCAAAGTCTCCCCCGTTTGGAAACCGAATCGCCCAGCCATCGTGCAGCCGTTCCAGCCGGACGTCCATCCTGACCTCCACGCAGTACAGGTACAGAGCCAGAATCTCCCTATACTTCCTCTGAGCCTTCCCCCGCTTCGCCTTCCGCATCCGCGCCCCGCAGTTCGGGCAGTAAGAAAAGCTGTTTGCTCCGCAGTCAAAGCCACATACAGAGCATTTCACCAGCATCGAACCCGCGATCCCATTGTCACCCCACTTCCCATGCACCACCGGCGCAACGTCGGCAGCAGCCATATCCGCAAGTACCCGCTTTGCATCGGCAATCGTGGCGACTGGGTCGGTAACTTGCAGTGCTGTCAGCTTCGCAATTGCAATGCTTCTCAGGATATATTCGTCAGCCATCATTTACCCTCCTATTCCAAGCCTCGGCGGCTTCCTCCCGTGTGGCAAACCAATTCGTACACGGTTCGCATTTGCACATATCTCCCCGATTTTTACAGGCCACGAGGAAGCGATCGTGCGTGATCGGCTCGCTGATCATTACGGCCTCACCGCCGCAGAAGGGGCACGGCTTTAACTTATCCATCCTTCTTGCCCTCCTCGGTCGGTTTTAGCCATTCACGAATACGCATCCCGCATGAACAGCAAAGCTCGACGTCTTCCGTGTATTCGCGATATGCGCCCCTTACGTTTACATACGTTGCCGAACTTGTAGGGTTTATTTCGGCTCCGCATCGGTCGCAGATTCTTTTTACCATCATTTTCCCTCCATTTCAGCCAGCGCCTTTTCAGCTTCTTCGCGCGTCAGGAATACGGTTTTGTCGAGGCAGGTATCGACGCGAAACGCTCCGTGGGACTTATTGCTTTTCAAGCAGAGGAAGACGCCCTTCCGGTTTACCTGAATACGATTGATGCGGCAATCTGTGATAATGCCGTTATGCACCCAGTAGGCTGCGTGCCCAACCTCGCATGGCAGGACAATCACTCGCCCCTCCTGATCGGCGCACATCAGCTTCACCATGCGCGAGGTCGAATAGCCGCCCTCCGAAAGTCCTTTTTCGATTTTCGCGCTCTCTTCGCACGCGATGGGCGATAAGCCCGTGTCCTCATAGGCTTTCAGCCGTTCCCATACCTGTTTCTAGCTGCAATCGTTATCGTATAGGCACTTCATGCACACGCATTGCGCAATATCGCAGAAGTTGCCCTCAAAGGTCAGCCGTTCCATTGTCATTCCTCCATCCCCTGCAAAGCCTTTTCCGCTTCCTCTTTGGAAAGAAACACGGTCTTTCCAATTGCTTCCTCCGAAAATCTCCGTCTCCCCGTGATAAACATCACGCCCTCCCGGTCAATCCGTATGGCGTCCACCGTGACCGGGAGCGGCTTTTTGGGACGCGTGTAAAACATCTGAGATAGCCAAACCGTATCGCCCGGCCGGATGCGCATCATCGGACTGTCCGCGTCCTCATAGCGCGCAAGAAGATCCGCCATCTGAACGATGTCAGGTAATGTTACGTCTGCCAGCTTATGCCCGTTGATCCGCACACAGTCGTTTTTCCAGCTTGTTATGCGTTTCATCCTCAGTCCTCCTTTGGTGTCATCGGAATCACCCACGACGGAATGAGTGCCCGATACTGTTCCACCTTCGCTTTCAGCTCGGCAATCTCCTTCTGGTCGCGCTCGATCTGGTCGGCGGCGTGACGCAGAAGAAGATCGGTGCATGCTGGTTCGTACAGAGATGCAAACATGCATCCGGCACATCCGCTATTGCCAGTTGGCAAATCCGAACAGCTTCGCAGCGCCTTGACCAGTTCTTCCGGTTTCAAATTCATCACAGCAAATCCTCCCGAAATTCTTCTAATACTTCCTGCCCCGGAAGCACATCATTTTCCATCCACCAGTTAAATATGTCCAAGCCGGTATCGCCCCATCGCATCCCGCCGGCCATCTTCCCGCGGTGGTGTCGTTCCTCCAGCATCCGATCAAACGCGCGGATATATGCTTGCTTGTATTTCGGCCAGATTATAAATTCCTCTATTCTGGCACGTTTCGAAGCTAACGGGCATCCGATACATCCAACCCGCGTGTGGCCGCAGCCATAGAGCGGATTCATGCAAATCTTCTCAGTCTCCGCGTAGTCCCACACCGCCTTGTTGTCCCATCCAATAATCGGATTTACGACACGTTGGCCTTTCATTTGGCAATTTTCAAATTGCATCCGTGTTTCATCGTTATCATCCATCAGAATTAGGCGCTTGTTTTTGTCGCTGTGGGATACCTCAATCAACCCACGGCTGTTGTGACGCTTTACTGATTCGGCCCACCTTACGCCTGTTGCAATAAATCGCCCTTTTCCGCCGCCCTCTTTGAGTACCGCGCAGCAGTACCTCTTGATCCTTGTGGGCGGCACCATTTTCTTCGGTATTAAATTCCACATGGTAGCACACTTCCCGTCCGGCTGGACGTGCGCATCGATAACGCACTTTACGTTCGCCAGCTCCAATCGGCGGAAGGTATCCCGCACGTGCCATACGGTTTCCGGTGCGTCCGCCGTAGTCAGTGAGTGCAGCACCTCATACGGGATACCAGATTTCCCAGCCAGATGCAAAAGCACGTCCGAGTCCTTGCCGCCCGAGTAGGTAATCACAAGCGGCTGCTTGTAGAGCTTCAAGCTCTGTGCCGACGCGAACCGCAGCGCCTCAAACGCGCTCTGTTCCAAGTCCATTACAATAGCCCCGCCTTTCTCAGCCGCTCCACGCTCTTACACCGCTTCTTCGCGTTCTCGGTATAGGTGTCGCGGCTCCGTTCCACTTCTCTCGTCCGATATTCCGCCTGTTTTGCTTCCTCGTATTCCAGATACGGCGCGCACCTGGCGTGGCATCCCACTGTCCGCCTCGGACAGTCCCTCTCACATGGCGGCTTCACCATAGCGCCTCCTGCATTTCGTCCTCGGCCTGTTTCGCATGAACTCCTGCCAGCATTTTTTCTTGTGCAGCTTTGTAAAAGTTCCGGTCGATCTCAAACCCAAACGCATTTCGCCCAAGCTCGGCAGCCGCGCGAAGCGTCGAACCCGAACCGCAGCACGGGTCAATGACCGTCTCTCCTGGATCGGTAAAAATCTCGATCAACCGCTTCAGCACGCCGACCGGCTTCTGCGTTGGGTGAATCTTCGGAATCTCCTTGCCGTCGCGTTCCCATGCGAACCAGTCAAAAACCATCTTCCCAGTTCCGCGAATCGGCTTGCCGTCCTCTCCAATCTGACGCCCGTTGTTGAACTTCGGCAGCTTGTCCCGGTAGAGGACGATTGCAAACTCCGTTGCGCCGACGATGCGCATATTCGCCTTGAGCACCTGGGCGGAATAGTTCTTGCAGAAGAAGATCGGGAACCAGTTTTTGAACCCGTACCGTGCGCCGTATTCCGCAACCGTGTGTATCTGGTCAAACGCGCAGAAGACGATCATCGCCGGTGCCTTGCCCTTTTCCTTCGGTTCCGGCTTCAGCAGCCGGGAGCAGAAGTGCATATACTCGGCAATTTTGAAATAACCGTCCGAATTGAAAAAGCTCTTTTTTGCGAACTTGCTCTCACCGTTGGAATTGTCCCCGCCGTTATACCACATGGGGTTGGAACCGTAGGCATCCGCCCCGATGTTGTACGGAATGTCCGCAATCACAAGCTGCGCCTTTGGAATCCCATATTTGCGGTAATTCTGGAAATTGTCGTGGTAAATTTCACAGCGAATCCGTTTAGGCTTCATCCGAGATCACCACCCTCATGTAATTTTCATCGTGGAAAAAGCTATGTTTCGCTCTGTAATGCCGCCGATCATCGTTCCGGAGCAGCCAGCCTTTGATCGCATCCACGGTCATCTTCTCAATCGCCGCATGGTTGTCGACGTCCATGCGGGTGTTGTGCCAGAAGGAAATGGACACCGGCTTTTCGAACAGCCGAACCGGAACGTTTTGTTGCCTCAGACACAGCCGCACAAGCGCCTCAAGGTCTCTGGCGTCCGCTGCCCGGACGTGGTGGTTCTTTCCCGCCCAGTAGGCGTTCAGGCCGTAACGCTTCGTCCACGCGCTCTTGCGGGCAGGATATGGCACAGTGAACTCAATCGTCATGTTCCGGCTCCTTCTGCACCCACAGGTGGCAGTTATAACGGGACAGTTCTCCCGGCTTCGGCTTCACTCGGCACTTCTTGCCGCAGGTGCCACAGCATTTCTCTGAGATCACAGCGAGAGTTTCAACCGCATCCTCCAGCAACAGTTGCTTTTTGTCAGCCGCTTGCCGTGCCGCGTCGCGCTCCTTCTTGACCTCATCCAGCACATGGTTTAGCCGGAGGATTTCGCGGGTCTGTTCGTCGGCGTGAATTTGAAGCTCATAGAGCTTCGAGGGGTTTTCACAGTGCTTACAGGCGATTGCCCGCGCCAGTTTTTCGAGAAGCATTTTCCGTTCCTTTCCCGCTGCATCTGCGCAGCGTTCCGCGCGGCCAAGTAGCCGCAGTTCGTCATTTTCATTCCTTGATCCTGATCGGGAGCACCATTTTGATGTCATCCGTGTTCGTTCGGATAATTACAGGCGTTGTCGGCGTCCAGAACTCCAATACGATTGGATTCTTGAACGTCTGACCGGCGCTGACCTTTGCGGCCTGAAGCGCATTTAACAGGTAATTTCCGTTGAACCCGATCCTGAACGTCGGTTCGTCCTTCGGGATTACTTTCTGCCACTCAAATCTCTGTGAGACATCCGGCTGTTCGAAACCGAAAAGTGCCCCAGCGCAGCGGATCTGCACTTCATTTTCGGCCTTCTCAATCGTCGCGTACTGCTTCTTCGGCAAGCGGAACCCACCGCGAATGTATACCGTGAAGTTCTCATCACAGGAACCGATCACGGAGTGTTCTACACTCAGACGGTAGCCATCACAAGCATTTGCCGTCACCTTCAGCGTCGTGGCATCAAAGTCAAGCCGAACATAGCCATACTGCGTGCGTTCTCCGCTTCTGCAAAAACTTTTCGTCGCATCCATGATGCGGTTGAAATCATTTCCGAGAATTGTAGCTTTCATGTTTCCTAGTCCTCCTCCATCATCCGTGCAATGTCCTGCCGTTCCAAGTCGGTGAGCTTGTCGCCGTGCCGCTGCACACCATTTTCATAACAGCACCGTTTCCGGCAGCACTTGCGCGTTATCTGTAATTTTGACCCTCATCTCATCCGTCATCCGAATTTTCAGCATCGCATCTTTCCCCCAGAACGGCGCAAACGCAGATTTATAACAATCGCAGACCAGCCAGTCGCCGTCCATGCGGAATACGCTATTGCCGTCTATGTATTCACACGCCGGATTGCAGGTGGCGAGTTTTGCTATCCGCCCAACGAAGCTTGGCTTCTTCTCCGCGTATTCCGGGTACTCCGCAATCAACGCCGCATATTCGTCCGGAAACAGTTGGGATAGCTGGTGCAAGAAATTCGGCACGGTTTTTTCCTGATAGTCTGTGATCGTGCCGCCCATCAAGCTTCGCGGCCTGTACGAACATATCCGATTCAGGTTTTCCGGGGTCAGCGTATCGCGCTTTACGACAACCCAATTGCAGCCAAATCCGGGGTCTGAAACATTCAGTCGCCCGTTACAGTCCTTGATCTCGACAAACGGCGGGCATAAATAGACATCGTCTCCGATTCGTCCAATGTGTTCATCCGACGGATAGTTCAGTTTTGCATAGCATGGGTCGGATTTCGCCTGCACCCATATATCGCTAAACTTCTTGCTCTGCTTTGTTCCACCGTCCACGCAATTTCTTCCCCCGATAGGGCAGCGGATTCCGAAAGGTATTGTCACGTTGAAGCATTTCCCGATTTTGTAAAGTGAGCACTCATCCGCGCGGTCGCAGTAGATATACTCCGCCCGAAGCCTTGCATTCCGGCTTCCGTCTCCGTACAGTCTGACGTTAATTTTCTTTGTGTTCATTCGTCCTCCTCCATCATTCGTGCAATGGCCCGGCGCTCCAAGTCGGTGAGCTTATCTCCGTGCCTTTGAACGCCATAACCCGGTTTTGCGTGATATTTACTCTCCGGCGCTGCAAGCTCATCCTCCCAGCGCCCCTGATTCAGCCAAGTGGCCGGATTCGGGATAAAGCGCCCATTCTCCCTCGTCCATTGCTCGCTGCGTGTTTGCTGCTCTATGGCCGACAGGAGCGTTTCGATCGGCACTTTTACCTTCGCAAACGCCTTTCTCGCATCCCCTTTTCCAATTTTCCGAGGGTATGCTTTCCAGAATACGTCAAACTTATCGTCCTTACGTTCCTTCTCAGAAATAGAAACACTTTCTTTTCTATTTCCATTTCCATTTCCTAAAGGTAATACCATGGTATTACCTTTAGTGTTACCATCCGGTATACCAGAATGAGCGTTTTCCTTATTCCACCGTTTGGCAATGTTCTCTCGCTGACGCTGACAATGTGCGTCCCGTTTTTCGATCTCCTGCTCCATACGGTGGTTGAAGTATTTTCCTTCTTCGTCCTGCCGGAACTTGCTCATGACCTCGTCAGACGGCTTCTTGACCGCCCGTGTGATCTCCTGCATCGTCATGTGCCCCCGTTCCCTTTGGAGACACAGGAGCGTGATATACTGCCCACGCTCCCGCATATCCATCAGGGCACAGCCGGAGAGGAAATCCGACGTGTAGAACAGGACAGCAGGGTCTTTGTTCTTTGCCATGCCTTATCCCCCTAGAACGGAAGATCCGGGTCATCTCCTGTGATCTCGCTGAATCCGGCTTGCGGTTCGTATGTCTCCGCCCTGTCCTTCTTGCCCTCGCCGAAGTAGATGTGATCGGCAAGGATTTCCGCCGAGCGGCGTTTGTTGCCCTCCTTGTCCTCCCAGTTGCGGATCTGCAACCGTCCGGTCACAATGGCCATCTGGCCTTTTGAGAAGTACTTCTCGACGAACTCCGCCGTGTATCGCCAAGCGCAGACATCGATGAAATCCGTTTCCTTGTCTGCCCCTTGTGGCGCGAAGTCGCGCTCACAGGCCAGCGCGAAGGAAGCAACCGCAACGCCGCTGCTTGTCCGTCTGAGTTCCGGGTCGCGCGTGAGTCGTCCCATGATCACGATGTTATTCAGCAATCCTCAACACCTTCTTTCACAATAAACAACCGGTTCTTCCGTCTTGTGACATAAGCAGCAGCGCCAACATGTTTAATTGCATTTCTGTATGCCGTATCTGCCGACATGATATTACAAAATCCAGATAAATCGGCTTCAACCACAAGATCCGGTTTCTTCATAAATTCCTCCACTTCTTTTTCAAATTTTCCGCCAGCCACTCTTTTATTTAATGATTTGAATTCAGCGACATCGACACTTTTTAACATTTCAAGTTCCTTTCTTGTAAATCAATTTCGTCTCATCCCATCCTGGATATTTGCTTCTCAGATAATTCGCCAGCACTTCTTTGAGCGCCGCACGGTCGGCTGACTGGTCAAACCGTCGGTGACAAGGGTCGCAGAGCGTTACAATGTTCTCAGGCCGTCCAAGGCCGCCCTGTGCCCGTGAAATGTAATGGCACCACGGATTGCCCGGTCTCCCGCAGAGGACGCAGCGCCCGCCGTCGCGCTCCCAGACGGCCTGTTTGGTCGCCGCTGGGATACTAGTGGCCCTCGTCTGCCTGTGCAGCTCTCTCACCCCATTCCAGATTCATCCGCGCCAGCTCGTCCGGCGTCAGCGTCTCAATGCCCAAGTCCTTCGCATCCTCGACGGCCCGGTCGATGATCCGCCCCATCTGCTTTGCGTTGTATCGGGACGAACCGTAATAGGCGCGGATCACAAGGTTGTCTCCGTCCTGCTGGTAATCCACTTCCTCAGTCGGCCAGCCTGTCCCGAGCATTGACCATGCCGTCCGGAATGTCGCCGCTTCGTCGCGGGAGAGATGGAAGTCCTTGAACACGCCGACCTCCTTGATGTACTCGACGTAGAGGTCTTCCTTTGTGCGTCCGAGCTTTCCCGCGATCTGGTCGCAGAGCTGCCAGAAATAGTTGTTGGAATCCAAGCTTCGCTTCTTACGAAACTCCTTGATCTCCGCGACGTACTTTTTGCCCGGTGTCATGTGCTCCAAGAACATCTGCGCTTTATACGGCACATCCGCCTTGATCCGCAGCCACGTCCCGGCCGCGTCCATCATCCAGTCCGCCGCAGAAAACGTCAGTTCCGTCATGCCTGTACCGCCTTCATGTAGCAATCCCAGCACATGCACTGTCCCTTCTTCTTTGTGGTCTGCTCCGCAATCGCTCTGGCGGAGTAGTTCTTCCCGTCAAAGGATACTGGCACAACATCGTTGCCGCATACAGAGCATTTGAAGGGTTTCGCTGTCTGCTTCGGCTCCTGCGGAGCTGCGCCGTGTCCGAAGGTGTAGACCGGCTTGCCCTTGAGCGCCAGCGTCAAGGTCTTGATCCGCTCGGCGTCGTCATAGCTGATCTCCGTCACGTCGAACTGGTCGTAGCACTGCCAGCGACCGGTTTTGTCGTTCTTCTTCAGCCGTTCGCATTTCGCAGCGTCGATCCAGATAAACGGCGCGGAATAAAGCTCCCGGCCAATGCCGTGCTTGAACCCAGCGCGCTTGAACGCATCCGACGCGCGCCCCTTCTCAGCCTCCGTGTTGCTCTCCGTCCCAGCGTCCCATTTCCAGATCAGCTTTCCGTTGCCGACGTAGTCAATGCCGATCCCGCCATACAGAACGCCGTCCACCAACTTAAAGTCGTTCTCCCAGTTCTGCGCGCCGACCGTCTCATCCAGAATGTCAGCGTCCGTCCGGGCGGTTTTATAAAGCAGGATGGACGCGCCTTTCTCATTGCACTGGGCAACGCGGCACTCGATCTCATCCGGCCTCAGTGTCCGAAACTGTTTCATTCAAATCCTCCAATTCCAGACGGCAGTAGTAACCCCTGCCGAACTCGTTCAAAATGTATTCTCCGGTCAACCGGCACTGCTTGCGGGAATATGTCTCATAGGCAGGGCAGTATGCGCAGCAGATATGGTCTTTTTCAAAGTAGATGCTGCACCGCACTTCAACCGGAGTGTAGACGTACTCATTCGATAACCCTTTTTTCATATCCCAACTGCTCCAAAATGTACCGCGTCCCCAGCTGCTGCACCAAAAGGGACATGATCGGGTTGCTCGAGTCGAAGTTGTCCGCGCCGGGGTCGCACATCATGCCCTCGTCGCCGCAGTATACGGTGTCGCCCTTGTAGACCTCGTCGCCAAAGATGTCATAGCCGACCGGGCTTTGCTGCTGCCGGTCAAACTCAAGTTCTCTCGGAAACATTGCCGTCCTCCAATCTGTACTTCGCAAATCTCACGACTTCGCCAAACCGGTTTTTCTTCTGCACGATCTCGCTCGTGATGGGCCAGCCCTCCGCCTTGAGATCCGCTACCCGCGCCGCCAGCCGGAAGCATCCATACTGGTCAAGCGCTTCAACTGGCGTGATGGAGCCGATCGTCTGAAGATGAAACAGAATCTTATCGCACTGCGTCACTTGACATCCCTCCAATTTGCCGTTAAAATATGGCCATAGACATATTTTCGATAGGGTACGAAATTGTCTGTCACCGGCCGTCCATGTGTAGCGACATGGGCGGCTTTTTCTATCTCATGCGCGGCCTTGCGGATGTTGTCATCCCATTCAACGCTGAACCACCGCCGCCAATCCACGCATCTAAGCCCCAAGTGGCAATTTTCCTTTCTCGGGCACGTTGAACACGGATACCTCATGGGTCGTCACCGTCCCAATAATTTTTCTGCCTCTCTGCGGCTTCCACCAGCGCTTTCCACGCCGCCTTGAGCCGGAAGACGAGACAACAGCTCCATCCCATCATGCCGCCCCGTACCATACGAGCACAGCGGAGATCGTCGCCATCACTGCCGCGTCCAGCGGCAATCCCCAAACGCGCCAGTAGAATAATGAGGTCATCAAAAACAGGCCTCCGAACCACAGCGCCGTCCGCTTGAGCATCCGCCGCAATGCGGCGTACCATTCTCTCTTCGAGATCATCTTTCCTTCCTCCTTTACCACGGGTAGCTGATCGCCGCCCGCATTTCCTCGACCGGAATACTCAGTTTCCGCATCAGGCGCAGCGTTTGCGGAAAATAGCTCGTCGGACTTTTGAGCAGGTCATAGAGCGTCGATCTCGCCATCCCCGCATACTCCGCCGCCTTTTCGATGCTGATTTCCTGTGCAGCCATCTCACCCCGGATCATCACCGTCAAGCGGTAATCCGTGTCCCGCTTGACTGCCAGCTTCGGCATTTCTCATTCCTCCAGTTCCAGAATTTCTTTGATCGCCGCAACGATCTTTGGAGCCTTGTTTTCTCCGCGCATGATTTTGGAAAAATAGCTACTATCGAAATACAGCCCCGTGCGCTTCGTGACCTCTTTCAGCAGCCAATCCTGCGTTTTGTCGAGGTCGATCAGCTTCTTCTTTACCGTTTTTTTGAATTCTGTCGCGTTCGTTTTCCTCAACTCCTTTACTAAAAATGTAGGTGCGGTAGAATAGAGATTCGCTCCAGCGTACTCCGTTCTACCTATTGACAATTACCCGAAACGGTATTATTATGTAAGTGCTATCAAACGTAATATCACCGTATTCGGTAACCCTATGCTTGTATAATATCACTTGAACAAGTAATAGTCAAGCAGAATGTTACTGCGCCAAGTATGTTTGTAGGATTATATAATACCGGAGCAAGTAATATGTGCAACTTATACAATACTCTCTCGCAACTCTGCGAAGAGCGCAGAATCACAGGATACAGAATGTGTAAAGACTGTGGGATTTCTCCCGGCGCAATGACAGATCTAAAGGCCGGGAGAAAAAAGATTCTTTCCGCCGTAAATATGCAAAAGCTCGCAGACTATTTCGGTGTAACTGTTGACTACTTGTTGTGCAGTGAAACTAAAAAAAGCAGCCCCGGCACTGATTACAGTGCCGAGGCCGCTTTAGATGAAGAATTGATCAGACGTCTCTTGCTCTTGACGCCGGAAGAGGCTGCAAAGGTTGACGCATTTGTTCAAGGAATTTTAGCATCTCGTTGAGCCTCACTTTTTCTTCGTATGTAAGTTTTGCAATCAATTTTCTAGCTTCTTGCTCTTTCATTTCTGGTTCCTTTCTACATCTCGTGTTACGCCTGTTTTTGGTGGATGATATATGATAAAGAAATTTTCTCTTTGCATAATCATGGCGCTTTTATTGTTGACCGTTGCTTCCGCGCATCCGGGCCGCACGGACAGCCACGGCGGGCATTATGATAGCGAAACTGGCGAATATCATTACCATCACGGATACGAAGCACACCAGCACACAGATTTAGATGACGATGGAATTCCGGATTGCCCATACGATTTTGACGATAAGACCGGTGAATCTTCCGGCTCATCATCTTCGTCATCGCAAGTCTCTCAAGAAGAGCGAACAGACTCAGCAGCGGAAACAAGTAACACCTATTCCAATTTATTGGAAAAATCAAGAGCGCCCGCAAACCAAGCTCGTGCAAGTTCTGGAGACGATTCGGAAGATGCGAGACATGAGTTGTTGATTCTTGGCGTGTCATTCGTTGTTTTCTTTATAATCATCCCAATCAGTGTTGCCGCCGTAGATAATCATCGTGCTAGAATGTTTCGCCTAAATAGCGCGTTGTCTGAACTCCAAAAGATTCACGAAACCGCAACAAACAGGGAGCGTTTAAAATCATTTCACCGTGCAGATCAGAAGCGCCTCGCCATTGAACTTTTTGAGCAATTATCCATTCTCACCGAACGTGCGCAAAAAGTGCGCGCTGATTTCAGTTTACCGAGCGTTCCAAACATTGACGAAGTTTCACCCCTCCCAAAAGATTGTTTCATTGATGAGAAAGGATTCCCACACACGCGCGGCAGCATCGACCGGTGCGAAGTCTATGTATCATCATCTGGTGTATACCATACTTGGCGTTGCCATCACGCCGCATCTGGTAGAGCTTGTAATATATTAAATGCAATGTATGCGCGTGCCGCATATGGGCGTCCTTGCCGGGTCTGTAAGCCAGAGCAAAATTTAACATGGTATACAGAACGCATAGAATCTGAAGAACAGTTAAATGCGTTGTGCGAAGTTCTCGAATACGCAGGAAATATACTATCACAGCAGACTCCAGAGCCGGCGAAATCCGAAAATAATTCAGAAACAGAAGAAGTCCAATCGCTCAACATTCAACATAGCGCGGAGAACACAGTTTCTATTTCAGTCGCAAATGAAGAAAATAGAACTGTTGAGAATCTTCACATTCCATCCGAAAAAGAATTACATGATGCAGAGGAGCGCAAAAAGTTCCGAACTTCTTTTTTAATACAATTATGCGTGATTGCCATACTGTGCCTTTTGCTATGCTTGAGAAGCTGCGTCGAATGATATAATTCTAAAACATTCGTTTCAATATATCAATCATCAGCCTATACAAAATCGCGGCTGTTTTTTCTACGGTTGGATTTCTTAAATGTCCGTATTATGGTACATCGGATGTGATATAACCATTCTGTACTTTAACTTGGAGGTAACAGAGCATGCCCGAACAATGAATTCAAAGTAACTGTGAATCATCCGGGCAGATCATTTCGGTAACGTCACCACTTTCACAAAAATAGCGTGTCTTTTATGTGCAAGTCATACAATGGATATTGCGTGCTATTCGGAATAATTTTCTTGAATCTGCAAGTTTTCTTCGCAGATATGCCAAAAATAATTGTAAATTTTCTTTGCTTTGGGTTGACAATTTAATATGATAGCTCATATAATAGGGGTGTGGAGAAATCCACGATGATGAAGTCTTAGAGCGAGACTTCCGCGGGAAAAAGAAAGCTCAATTGATGATTTGCTCGTAGAGCGCGAGCAGCATAATCAAAAGAAAGCTCAATCGATGAACCACACCCCCTGTTCCGCAGGGGGTGTATTCTTTTTATGGGGGTTACATGAAACTCATCACATTGTCGCGGCATTTTTATAATAAGTACTCAAATTGCCATGAGATTTTATCAAAACCGACGCGGCCTTATGCTTGTCTTGAAGTCATGATTGACGGGGTGAAATTCGCAATTCCATTTCGTCACCACATTGCCCATAAGTGGGCCTACATTACATACGATCAGTGCGGCATCGATTATTCAAAAGCGGTCGTGATCTCCGATGAACGTTTCATCAGTTCTGCGCGTCCAATCATTGAGCAGATAGAATTTAATGCGCTAAAAGGGAAAGACGCGCTCATTGAAAGTGGGATGCGGAGATATTTAGACGTGTATCGAAAGGCCGTCCGTTACCCCAAGAATATCCACTATCAGTCCATTCGGCGTTGTAGCTCTCTGCAATATTTTCACTCCGAGTTACAGATCCGTGTTTAGGGTCACCCCGCCGTCGAATCTCCCCGGCGGCGGGGCTTCGGCTTACCGCAAGCGAGTGGGAGCTTGCTTGCACATTCAGCGTACTCTTCAGGAGGCGATTTGTCGAGAAAGTATTCTTGGTTTTAAGAGGAAGAATCATGTGCTTTTTGGAAAGGAATCTGGTTTATGTCACAAGAATTATACGAAAAATGTCGAGAGATCAAAGAAACATCGAATCCAAGAATTACAAATCAAGACCTTGCCGACGCAACCGGAAAATCAGAGCGAACCGTTGCGCAATTCCTCCGCGGAGAGATCCCGAACGCCTCCTGTGAAACTGTCGCCTCGATCTGCAAAGAGCTTGGCGTATCAGTGGATGAACATTACGGAATCACAATGCCAGAGCCAAACCCGGACGAACAACTCACAAAGGAAAACCGAACGCTGGAATCCGAGAACCATGCATTGAAAGTTCAGAATGTCGAACTCATCGGCAAAGTTGAAAGCTTGAAGTTGGAAGTCTCCCACCAAAAAGAAAAGGCAGACTTTCTCCGTGCGCAGCTCAAAACGCGCCGCCCTGTGATCTATACCCTGATGTGCTCCTCCGCCGTAATGGCCTTTACCTTGCTGATCTACCTCGTTCTGGATTTCCGCGTCTCAGACGTCGGGTTTATCATAAATGGGAAACTGCAACCTGCGGCATGGGTCGTGCTCTGCATGATCGTTGCCGCAGTTGCCATCATCGCATGGTCGATCATCCATAACACGAAACAGCAGAAGAAGGGAAAAGAATGAAAAAAATAAACGTACCGGATGCGGAGAAGCTACCATCCGGTTCTTGGCGCTGCCGCGTCATGATTGATGGTAAACGTTGCTCATTCACAGCCACGACAAAAATCGAAGCAGAAAAACTTGCCAAAGATTGCAAGCTCGGATATACCATGCCGAAGAAAGAAAGCGAGAAGAACACCGTCTCCGCCGCGATTGACAATTACCTTTCCGCAAACGAAAAATCGATATCGCCATCTACTAGGCGTGGATATTTAACGATCAAGCAGAACCGGTTCCCCGAACTAATGAATCTGCGAATCGATGAGCTAACAGACGCAATCTGTCAGAAAGCAGTCAATTCAGAATCCGTAAGTCCAAAAACAATTAAGAATTCATGGGCGCTTGTATCCTCTGCAATCAAATATGCAACAGGGAAAACATATGTCGTGTATCTTCCAAAGCCTGTTCAAAACGAACACCCGTTCTTGCAGCCGGAGCAGATCCATATATTCATTAACGCTATTGAGGGACAACCTTGTGAAATTCCCGCGCTGCTCGGTCTGCACTCGCTCCGTCGTTCTGAAATTATGGGTCTGAAGTGGGAAAATGTCGACCTGAAAAATGGACTAATCCACATTCGCGGTTCCAGTGTATACGATTCAGAAAACAAGCTTGTCAATAAGCCAGACAACAAGAACGCTTCTTCCCGCCGAACGGTTCCAATCATGATCCCACGCCTAAAATCTCTATTGACCGCTGCGACAAGGACAGGGGAATTTGTGGTCACTTGCAACCCAAACACAATCTGGTCACAAGTAAACCGCATCTGCGCCGAGAACAGCTTACCGCTTATCGGAACGCACGGTCTCCGCCATTCATTCTGCTCCCTTGCTTACCATCTCGGCGTATCTGAGAAGGTTGCTATGCAAATTGGCGGATGGGCAGATTACCAGACCATGAGAAAGATCTATACCCATGTTGCAGAATCCGACGTATCAAAGTCCGTCTCTGCCATCACTTCGTTTTTTGACAAGGACATATAAGTCCGTGGCAAATATCGTGGCCAATTTCGTGGCAAAATTTGCGTCCAGATTTGCGATATTCCAGTATGAAAACGTGGACAAACGTATAGGATTGCGGACAATGAAAATAGTGAAACCCGTTGAGAATAAAAGAAAAACCAGCAATCTCAACTGATTGCTGGTTTCTCGTAATTGGTGCGCGAGGCGGGACTTGAACCCGTTTATATTTGCCTAAAACACTAGTATTTTCAACGCTTTTTATTTTTCGTGTCCAATTTCGTGGCAAAATTTTAATTCTTTCTCGCTACAACCCCATGATAATACCCGGCCATCTTCGCCTCCGCCCCTCCAGCATCCTTATCCATCAAGAACGCTTTGGCGAGATCAGCATAGAATTCTGGCCGGTCCAGGCCGTATTTCGCTGCCACGGAATAATAATCCGAGTACATCATGTTCATTGCCGCCCACCAGATGCAGGACTTCACGCTGACACCTGTGATATTGGCCACGGCGTCCGTCTGCTCCATTGTCCAGTGTGCGCCGGTCGTGCCGTCCTCGTTCTCCATGTGCGATACCCACTTTTCAGCATCCTCGCGGGTGAATTCCATCATTTTCGTGGACTCACGAAAATGGTCATCGTCCAGTTTGTGCAGCGCACAAATGGCATCCGCGTACACCATGACTTCCTCCGCGCGGCCCAGCGTCACCGGGCGCTCCATGATCTCATGCAGCTGCTTTTTCAGCTCTTCGATATAATGTTCTTTTCCCATATCATGCCTCCTGAATGTATTTGTAAAGCCGGTCGACGTCGTTCACATCGAACCGCAGCTCCCCAATGACCGGAATGGTCAGTGGGATCTTCTTTCCGTCCACCTGCGTTCTCGCGGCATTGTAGAGCCGGTCGAGGTCGATGCTGCCCTCCTCATCCATAATGCCCATCATCTGCACCGCTGGGTGATCCTTCAGCGCGAGGATACGGCTTTTCCCGCCGTCCATGATGAGCGCCAGCGCGATCCCGGCCCCAATGCCTTTCCCGGTCGGCAGGTGCGGGATTATCTCATTGTCGGCATACTGCGCCACGCCGCGCATGGCCTGATCTATTGTCACCATAAAGGTCTACCTCCATATTTAAGGTGGGGCGGCTATTGCCGCCCCTTTTCATTAGGCGGTCGCCGTCGCTGGCTCAACCGTCACCTTCGCAGCACCCCAGCCGGGGCACACAGAGGCGTTCGGCACGATGAGCTTCGTCAGCCCGAGCAGCTGATTCACCTGGTTCTGGATGCAGCCGATCGTCGCAGTGTTGGTGCCGTTGTACACGGCCTGCTGCATGTTGATAGCCACCTGCTCATCCTTGTTCGCGCGTACTTCCGCCGCAAGACCGATCAGGCGGTTTTCGAGTTTGCTGTAGGCGTCAGAGATCTTCCGGTTAGTCTCGTCCTGCCCGCGCCAGTAGGCGATCTCCATATTCTTCTCCGAGATCGTCTTCTGCTGATCGAGGGTGTAGCGCGTCACGGGCGTGTTCTCGCTGCACATCGCCGCCGGGGCCATGCCCCAACCGCCGAACAGGTTACTCAGACCGCCGCCAAACACGCCGAGGCCCGTGCCGATCGCGCCGAGCGTCACGCCGAGATTTCCCTTGCCGTTGCTTGCGTATTCCATGTAAAAAATCCCTCCAAAAAATGTAGTGAACCGGCCAGTTCCTACGTTCAGTATGAGGGATTTTGAAATTCCGTGGGACGCACGAAGGTCGCATGAGTGATGCATTTATGTAGCATTTCTGACGCAAATAGAAAAAGCCCGTGCAGCGGTGAACTGCATGGGCTATGTAAACACTATTAGTCTTTTTGCGGCGGAAGTCTTGTAATAAACAATTTGTTAGAATCGTCATCAAAATTGTTCTGGCACTTTCCGCTTATCGCGTCATGATATATCCTATTTGCGATTATATCCGCAGCCCTTACCAAGATTACGCTTGCGGAATTACAAAACTCTAACGAAACTGTTTGCACTTCCGGGAAAAGAGGTGGAAAAAATCTTGAATAATCTCGTGCGAACATCCCCCTCTTGAATTCCTCTTCGAGTGATTCTCTTAATTCATAAAATCCGTTTGTAGATGTCGAATGTTCATCGGCAAAGAAATACATATTTTCCACAGTTCCTTGCTCGATTCGATTTCTTCTAATCAGTTCTTCAAGCAGTCGCTTCACGCCGATCTTGAATACATAATCAAGATAGCGTTGCTTCGACTTCTTGTCTTTCATAATTTCGTCCTGAACAGTCTGCTGATCGACTACCACACCGAACTTATAAAACTTGTTCAGAGATCGGTACAATTTCCGTTTTTCGTTGGCCTCAACCGTGGACGCCTTTATTTCCATGTCCCAATACCCGCCATGTTTTCTGACGCAGCGTTCTGCTGCATGGTATTTTCTCGATGCGATGTCCTTTTCATCTTTCGACAAAAACACCAGTCCACCAAACGCGAATATTTCATTGTGTGCTTTATCTAAGACACCTGATTCATCCGAGTAGACGAATATATTCATAATTCGACACCTCATGCAAAAAAAGCCGCCCGAAGGCGGCTTCCCCGTGGCCGACGATATTACATATCGCTTAAACGTCAATTCGGTTACACGGGTATACAGTGCATCTCTGCCTGCACCATCAATATATACTTCATATTACGAAATGTCAATATATTCAGAAAAATTTAATAAAATGTTCTTGCTTTCTTAACACAACATGAGGAAAGCCCCCGGCAGGAGTGATCTGTCGGGGGCGTTTTGTACCGTCACAATCTCTTGTATTTACTCACTTATCATTTGCAGCTTTGCTGCCGTGTGCCGCGCTCGTGCGTAGATCTGCGGCAGTCTGCGAGTGATCGTGCTCCGGGCCATGTCAAGCTCAACCGCAACGTCGATCTGCGGTGTTTTGTCGATGACATAGCGCCGGACGATCTCCGCGTCCTGCTCACTGTAGCCTGCCTGTGCTATGATCTGCTCCCACTCGCCTTGCAGCAGGCCGGTCAAGTCTTCCGGAATCCGCACCCTCGCGCTGATTTCATCATCCCCTTTCCCGGGTGCGGCACACTTTAACAAAACTGCATGATGATTTTGCTTGCTGCGCCCATTTAGGGCGCAGCGTTTTTATTCTTCAAGCCACTTGTCGATATTCTTCGCCGCCTTGTTCCGGCTCACGCCCAGCGCCCCATAGGCATCCAGCAGATACTCCTTCATGTACTGACGCTCCTGAACCGACGCGCTCAGATAGAGCGGCTTGAAGTGCGATGTGATCTGACTCTTCAAGGTCTTCGACTCCACGCCGTGAGAGGTATAATAGGAGATCGTATCGTCCAGTTTCTTCCCGTTCTCTACGGAAGCGTAGAACCGGTCATACTTCTTATAATCCTCGCCGCCTTCCCACTCGCGGATCTTCCAGTAAGCATCGTTCTCGTCCTTCGCTGCGCCATACTGGACGAGTTTTTTGTTGGCTGTTTTTTCGTTGAAGTCGCCGTTCAGATACCCGTCCTTGATGGTGCTCGTGATCGCAGAAGAGATCGAATTTTCCGAAGCGCCGTCAGATTTCAGCCGCTTCACGGTCTTCTCGATGCTCGTTCCCTCCGTGACGTTCTTTCGGATCTCATAGAAGTCGCTGCTCTCATCCAGTTCCGCCCGGATGCCAACGCTCTGAAGGGCCTCCAAGAATTCATCCTTCGCGGCGTTCTTGGCCGTCTCCTTTGCGTCGCGGATCATATCCGCCTTTTCCGCATCATCAGCCTTCGCGTAAGCATCGCTCTGGATCACATCGCCAACTTCTTTGGTATACGCGCCGTTGTAGAGGTCTTCCCATTGCTTCAGTTCCTCATTGGTCAGCTCGTATTTATAGCCAGTTCTGTCCGGATCGCCGATGCTCTTGCTATCCGGAAGCGACGGGGAAACGCCGCTTTCTCCGGCAAGGCCAAGTCTGGTTGTTTCGACCGTAATGCCCTGATCGAACACCTTCGCGTTGTCAATGCCCATCGCCCCGGCGACCTTATTCTTGGCGACGTCTTCCGCAGACTTCACGATCTTCTCCACCTGTGCCGCCCGTTCCTCGGTCGTCATGTCGGCGTAGTCATCAGAATCGAAGAACTGCTCCATCCACAATTTGGCCGTTTGGCCCATCGTGGTCTGATACTCTCTCCGTTCTTCGGCGCTCATCTCATAGCGTTCATTGCCGACCTGGATCTTATAAGGCGCACTCTTGGCCGGAATGATCTTCTCATTCCCGCTGGCATAGTAGAGGTCTAAAAGCTCCTGCACGGTGTCGTCCGCCTGATACGTCCGCACGCTGCCAGGCGTGAAGAAGGCGTTCATCCATCTTTGGACGGTACTACCGCCATAGCTCTTGTCCTCGCCAAAGTTTGTCAGCTTCGTCGGGAGCTTTTGCCTCAGACCGGGGATCGCGTTCATGATCTGTTCCTTGCCCTGCACAAGCGGATTCTTCGAGCCGTAGGCGTCCCGGTAATAGGCGTCCATCCCCTGCGCGAATTGACGAACCAGGGATGGGATGAAGCCTGTCGCGCTGCTTTTCGCCAGTTCCAGAAGTACATCCTTTGCCTTTCCGAGCGCGGATTCCTCCTGCGAATACTCCAGAGCGTTTTGAATGGTCCGCAGGGTATTCATCACGCTCAGATCATCAATAGACTGTACCGTTCCATTGAGGATTGCTTCCAACCATCTTTGCGCAAGATTCTGTCCCTCCTTGCTGTTGTTCAGGAGCGCCCCGATGGTCATCAACCCATTGACCGGCTGCATGAACTCAATGCCCCACAATTCATCACCATCCTGAAGATCGGCGCTCTCTCCGCGGATCAGTCTCCCGAGCGCATCCACATTGATCTGCGTCCCGGAGATTCCGCCTGCCGCCCGCAGCGCCTTTGCGTCCGGGTCGTCCTCGTCGTCCGCGTTCAGGATGATCCCGGCCTTTGTCAGCGCCGCAAAGAGCGCGATCAAACCGGAACCGGTCGTCGCACGGCCAATGGCAAGCGCAATATTCCGCTGCTGGAGGGCACTCATGTTTTTCACACCGCCGTTCTTCTGCGCCATTACCAGCGCATAGATGGCCTTTGCATACCCAGCCGGGGTGAACTCAATCGACCGATGCACCAACGCACCCGGAACCTGTGTATACTTTGTCAGCAAGTCACCGAGACCGAACTCATGCACCGTCAGTCCGCCGATCTTCTGCCCGGAATCGCCAAAACCGACAAGGTTTCCGAGCTTTTTGAGCTGGGAAAGGGTTGTTCCTACAAGGGTATCGTCTTGGAACGTCCGATAAAGCATCTCCTGCTCCGCCGCCTGAATCGCTTCTTCCATCGTCATCTTCCCGGAATCCACAAATCCCTGAAGCTGCCGAATCGTCTCGGCCCGGATCGAACCCTTTGTCACTTCGTCCGTCAGATTCAGCTCATATCCTAACAAACGCTCCACACGGGACAGATTGCGGGACAAGAGATTGCCGGTCATCTTGTTCGTCCTTCGGCCTGTTCCGTACTTCCCGTTTTCGGCAGTCTCGATGTCCAGCGCAAGCTCCGGCTGCACTTTGGAGTACCCCTCCATGAATCCTTCCCAGTTGGCCTTTGAGAAGATGGCCTGATCGAATCCGACGCCGCGCTTGCCCGTAATGGCTCCGAGCACCATGTCCGGAATCTGGCTGATGTCATTTGCCGCCGCCTCGACCGCCGAGAATGCGAGGTTCGACACAACGTTTCTCATGCCAGTCCGCTTATTGAACAGGTGCGACATCGTCTGGTATGTTGCCACGCGCCGTGCCATAGAAGGCTTCACATAGTCCTTTGCAATCTGGAGATACTGCGTGCTCGCCGCGTTCCACAGCCATTCGAAGTTTTGCTTCTTCAGGTTGTTCAGCGTGGCCTTGCTCACCGGGGTCTTGCGGATCTTGGCCTGTCTCTGGATGACATCGATCAGGGCGTCTACATCGCCCTCCTTGACTGCATCCAGCGCATCCGCCATTTCCGTCAGATTCTTTGTGATCTCATTGGCCTTTGCATCGGAAATGCCCTTGTTCGTCGCCCGGAGCGCATCCAGTCCGCCATTCAGGATTTCATCCCGCTCGGCTTGCAGCTTCGCAAGCATATCCTCAAACTTCTGGATCTTCCGCTCCTGCGCTCTTGCGTCCGTCTGTTGCTGCTGCGTCTGCCCCTTCTGGAACATCTCGTCATACGCTGCCTTTGCGAGGTCGATCTTCTTCTGCCACTCGTCAATACGCTTATTATACGCATCCGTGATCCGCTTCATGGCAGCGTTGTCGGCCTTCTTCTGGCTCTCCCGTCCGGCCTGAACCGCATCGGCCAAAAGTTTGTCCCGCTGCTCATTGAGCGCCTTGATCTGATTCTCATACCGTTCGCGGATTTTCCGCAGCTCTGCCGCGTCCGCCTTGCCCTGTCCCATCTGCCCGGCGAGTTTCGCGTCCTGCACGGCCTGTTTCTGCTCGGCACGGAGATCTCGAATCTGCTCGGTGTACGAATCGATCATGGCCTGCACAACAGGATTGACATTCTTTCTCTGGACAGGGTTCTTCGCCTTGTCTACCTCGTCAATGGCCTTGACCAGAAGTCCCTCCGGCGTCGTCCGGTTGTACTTGGCGAACGCCTGTACAAACTGGCCGCCCTTCGTGGCGTTCTCGCGGATCTTCTGCGCCATCTCTACGACCTTCGAATAGTCGCCGTTCTTTTGCGCTTCTTCGCGGAATACGGAAAGTGCGCCCATCGCCGTATCGATATCTTCGCCTGTCCAGTCCGTGCGCTTCAAAAGGTCGTCCACTTCTCCGTCAAAGTCCTGTGCCAGACGGGCCGCAGCGCCTTCCAGAGACTCTTTCTCGCGGATGACGTCATAGGTCATGTCTTCCTTCTTCAAGCCGTCCATGCTCTTCTCCGCCTCGGAGAACAGCTTTTCGAAGGTGTTCGTTCTGGCCCTGGAGGTCTTTGTCTGGGTTTCGTTGCTGTTCTTTGCCGCGCCGACGGAATCGTATGCCGTTTTAAGAACCGTGTCGTTCCGGTATCGGTCAAGCAGCGTTCTTTGCGCCTCGTCAAATCCCTCCTGCGTGACCGCCGTCTGTCCGGGGTTCTGCTCGCGCCATACGTCCATCAGATCGGTGTCGACAGAATTTTTCTGCCGGTAACTCTGAATCCGGTTCTCGTCCTCCCGGATCGCGCTCTGCTTTGCGGCTTTCTGTGCGTCATTCAGGAATCCATCCGGCACATATTTCAGGAAATGACCGTCTGCGGGGTTGACATTGGCGAAAATCTCTGCTAAGTTGTAGTTAGAGATTGGTATCAGGGAGCGACCGCGCCAGTTTTTCTGTGCCCCGCTCCCAAGGACGCCAGTCTCTATTTCAGAAGCCGGTACCACGTAGGGGGGTGTTCTTCTTTGAGCACTAGCTCCTGCCATGACGCCGGCTTCTATTTTTGTCATAGTGACCGTCATATAAAGGATGCCTCCTGCATTGGAGGTGTCCTTTATTTCTATCTGCGTGGGAATGAGCGAATCACCATCACGGAATACGCCGACAAGTACAGATACCGATTTCAGTTGATTGTTTGCCCGCGTAGTCCCAGCATACTTGTCTTTATGCTGCTCAATGAGCACCGCGTTCTCGAGGATACCATCCAGATTGACCAGCGCCTTTGCAAAGTCCGCATACGTTCCGCCATAGCGGAGCTGCTTGCTCATACTCTCGCGCAGTCCCTTGTTCTTGGAGAACGTAAAATCGATCTCCACATCCGGCGTTTTCATCGACCGATTCAGAATTCCGAGACTTTCCGCCAGCGGTCGGATGACCTTCTCGGCCTTGCTCTTGGCCTTCGCGTTGAGCTGTTCCAGCGTGTGGATGCTTGCAAGCTGCTCGTCGGTGTACTTCGCCTCCGGCGTAACGGCCACAGTCTTTCCGCGAAGCTCCCGATACCGCTCGTCCTCGGTCATATCGCTGTCAATGGAATACCGAATATCACCCTTCGAGGCATTGAACCGCTCACTCAACGGGATCACGTCTCCGCTGTCGTTCCGCGTCACTATCTCCGCGCTCTTGATCTGCTCCGGCGTGAAGGCCACATAGACCTTTCCTTCGCCCTCGCCCTGAACCACACCATCAATTCCGGTGCTGTCCTTGAGCATTTGCAGATACGCCTCGGCAACCTCAGAATTTCGCCCAGCCGTCGCATTGATGAATCCAGCGATCAGATCCGTGTCGCTGTCGTAGTCGTTCATGTAGCGCAGCTCGAAGTCCTTCTTGATGCTGTTGCCCTTCCACGCGCCGTCAATGTACTCATCTCTGTGCGCCTGCGCGTAATCAAGGAACTTGCCCCACTGCTCCGGCGTGATCGTCAGCTTCGTGGTGCTCACGGGGTTCTGAATGTCAAGGTAGACCGGAAGCACCTTTCCGCCGCCCCGGGCATAGTTTGCAGCGTCCGCTTCATGCTCCGCAAAGTAATACCCCACGCCGAGCATTTCGCCGTTCTTGCCTCGATTTCGAAGGCTGAACGTCCAGAAGTCGCCGTCCGTCCCGTGGTAGGCTTTCTTCGTGTACCCGGCCTCGCTTGCCGCCGCGTCCACCATCTTCTGAAGCGCCGCATGGTTCTCACGCGGATTCTCCGCCAGTCTGCGGTATTCTTCATCTGCCTCCTGACTGTATCGGATATCCGCGGTGTTTGTCGGCGCATACTGCCCCTGTGTCGGGTCAATCCACGCGACATCCGCCACGTTCACGGTTTTGGAATACACTTTCCCATTCCCGGAATAGCTCTCTGCCTCCATTCTGGATGGAGTGACAAACACGCCATTTCCAATTTTGTAGGAACTGTATACCGTGATCTTTCCTGTGCGAACAGCATCTTCCGCCATCTGCCGCGTATAGTCCGGGTCGTACTCGTCGTATTCTGCCCACTCTGGGTCAGCAAGCGTCTCGGACAATGTTTTGATTTCCGCCGCACTGCGAATCCATGTGTGGTAGGCATCATCCGCCGCGTTGCTGTCCCGGATGATCGCAAATTGTGCCGCCTTTCTGTCAGCTTCGTCCACAACCTCCGAATTTTTCTGCTTGACGTTTTCGCCGCCGTTGCGTATACTGTTTTCAGAAGAAGCGAACCCCCGCGGGCCGTTGCCGGTTTCGGCACTAGAGCCCTTAACTTTGGGGCTGGCTTCTTCTTTCATTTGCCCGATGTTATAAATCATCTTCCCGTCTGCGCCCTGCGCAACAGAGATGGTAACTCGGTAGTATTTCCCATCGAAGTCCATGAAGTAGGCCGTTCGGTAATTCCAACCCTCAGACGCCATATCGCCGTGCCTGGACTCCGCATCCGAAACAGTTTTCTTTCCGCGCGTGGAGATCTGCGCCAGCTCATCAATATGTGCCGCCGCGTTCGCCTTGCGCTCGAATGCAGTCTCGCTCATGGTTCTGCCGTCGCTTGTGTACGGACTGCTGAGTTTCCCAGCGGAGGTTGCGGTCAGAATCAGCTCATCGCCGTCCGCGCCGATCAGCGTCACGTCCTGCCCGCGGCGGATTTTCCCGTTGATATAGTCTTCGAGCTGGGTACTCCATGAATCCCTATCATTTCCGAAGATGACCTGCCGGTCGGCCTTGACGTACTGTTTTCCGTCGCCAAACGATTCCACGGAATTTTTCTGCATAGAAGAAGCAGCCTCACCATTTTTCGGTGATGCTGCTTTTATTTGCTCGAAAATATCCTGATAGGCCGTCACATTGACGCTGCGGATGCCGTTGAACTTGCCGTTCATATCCGCGAAGACTTCTTCCAGCGCAGAATTATAATCATCCAGTGCCAGCTTTTCCATGTACTGGTTCACCAGACTGGCCAGAATCTCCTTGTTCCCGGTTGCCTCGTTGAACGCCTCGGCCATCGCTTGAAGGTCAACATCTCCGTTGGAGACCTCGATGTGGAACACCTCATGGTTGCCGATCTGGTCATAGCTCAGCCGGAAATAATTCGCGTTCACAAACAGCCGCTTCGATTCCTGATCAAACAGGCCTCTGACAATGACGTCCCGGCCATCCTGCCGCTGCACGAAGTCGCCATCCGTATAGACCACATCATAGCCATACTTGGCCTTTACATCCTCGCGGAACTTCCGCATCGGCTCCGTCTCGTCCTCTTGCAGGACTTCTCTGGCCGTTTTCAGCGTTGTGGCGTTCTTCAAGCCGAAGTCCCGGCTGCTGACGGCGTTTCCGCGTCCTCTTACCCGAACTTCTTCCGATACTCCTGCATCGCCGCTTCGATTCTGGCCTTCCGTTCCTCGGGTGTCAGCTTCAGCATTTCCTGCCGCCGCTGCATCTGCGCCTCCGTCAGACTGGCCATCGACTCGTCCTCCAGTTCCACGAAGTACCGCTTCTCCGGTTTGCCCATTTTCTGCTCCTTTCTCCGTTTCCTTCAGTTTCCCATGCTCGATGAAATACTGCAGCCGTTCATCAACATCGCTCTTGGTCGCTTCAACCACGCGGTCTGCAATATCCATCTGCCGCATCTGCTCCGCCTCAAAGGCCCTCTGCTGCTCCGCTGCGGCCTGTTCGTCCTGCGCGGTGCGTTCCTGTGCCTCGGCCTTGATCTTCGCCTCAAAGCCGTCTCTGGCGCTCCGGTAGTATTGCATCAGGTCTTTCTCTTTGACAACGCCCTCCGGGATCTCCACGCCGGTCAGTTCATAGAGCATCTGCTTCGTCAGCTTCGCCCCCATGTGGAGCTTCCGCAGCTCCGCGTCGCTCACGCTCTGCCCGAGAATGAGCTTGTTCATGACCTCGGTGCGGTTCTTCGCGTCCCTGATGCCAACGCCATTTTCTGCAAAAACAGTCTGGTAATGGCTCAGCGTTTCTCCGGTCGTGGTCTGCGCAGATTTCGCTTTTGTTTTCTGCTGCTTTGTGGCTTCCTTGTCCGCCTCGATCTGGCTTTTCAAGGATTCCACAAACGCCTTGCTCGGCAGCTGAGAGCCGACGTCATACTGCCCGACCATTGCCGCCGCCATCTTGAAGCTCTGCGTCTCCGGCCCCATCTCAAGGGCTTGGTTCAAATACTTCGAGGCATCCTTGATGACCTGATTGTTCGTCATCGCCGCAAAGCCCAAAAGTCGATTGCTCAGCTGCTTTCCTTCCAGCACCTGATTTTTCAGCTGCTCCGCCGCATATCTCCCGCCCGCATATTCTCCGGGGATCTGCTGTGCCAGAAGGACGGTGTTCATCTCGTCAACGGTGTACTGTGTTCCCTTGAACGCCTCCCCGGCCTTCATCTCCTTGCCGTACTGCGCCGCCTGCATGTTGGCAGAGGCCACATTCCCGCCAATGAGCAGGAATGTCGAGAGATACGCCGCTGCAGCCGCTTCGATGGAATCTCCGACAAAGAACTTGCCGAACGCCTCCATATCGGCCTCGGCCTTGCTCATGCCCTCTCGCTGGAGCTGTGCGGAATACTGCCGGAATTCGGAGTTATCTTTATTGTACCACATATCGAAGAGATTGTCCGCAATATTGCCCACAACTTCCTCGCTGGCCTCTTCCATGCCCTGTTTCCGGATCATCTCCGCGATCTGCTTCACGGTCACAACACCGCCTTCACCGATGGTGTTGATCTTGTCCAGCAAATGCTCCAGAGGGAGCTTTTCGGTCATGTACTCGATCAAACCGGAAACGGTGCTTGTCACAGCGGCCTGTTCCTCAGAAAGGCCGGACTTTAAGCCCTGATACGCGCTCTGTCCCGCCGCGCTCGCCGCCATAAACGGGAGGCTGGCCGAACCGAAGAGCGCGAACTGCACCACATTCTGCACCGAAGATGTCAGCGCACCGGATGCCAGATTCAGCGCATCCTCCCATTTCCCGGTCGTCGCATTGTACGCCTGTACGCCTTCCTGAAGCGCAGCCGCCGTTCTGGCCCCACGATACATGTCGCTGTTGACGTCCGAGAATCGGTATTCCCCTTCGCCGGTCACATCGACGAGCTTGTTGTTGATGGCGTTGAACGTGTTGTCGATCCACGCGCCCGCGGGCGTCGCCGCTCCGGCAACGCCTGCGCCGATGCTGCCGCCGAGCGCGGTCCCGAAGTTCTGCGAGGCCCAATCCTTCAGCTCTGCATACTGCGCATTGGCATAGTTCGCCGTCATCGTGGATTCATACGCCTTGTAGTAGTTCGCGGCGGAGACATAGTCCTTGTCTTCCAAGAACTGAAGCATGACCTCCTTCGCATTTTCAGGCAGGTGCTTCATGTTCCGCTCCACCTGATCCCGCAGCGCGATCTCCGTCGTCTCCCCGGCAGTTTTATAGCCCTTCCTGCCGTTCACCATCTCTTCAAAGACGTCGATGAGATTCTGCCCGGCAAGATCAACCGTGGGTTTCTCGGCCTTGCCCGCGGCGTAGGATTCATAGGCCGCTTTCGCATCATCCGCCTCTCGCTCGTTCATCGCCTTCTGCACAAGGCGCATCTTTTCTCCGGTCTTCTCCTGCTCCGCCTTTCTGTCCTCCGCCGCCTGCCGGTCTGCGCCGGTCGCCTGATAGCGGTACTGTGGGCCAACCGGCTTGTAAAGTTCTTCTCTCTGCCGGTTCAGTCGGTCATACTCTGCCTGAAGCTGCTCCATGTCCATCATGGAGTAGGAGTAATTCGTCGCCCTGTCGATCTCTTCCTGATACTGTTCTCTCAGATTCTGTCCGGTCTCCGCGTTCTTCTCCTCCGGCCCCGTCTGGTCGAGCCGATCCGCCAGCTCCGTGATGTACGCCTGCATCCCGGCGTAGTCCTTCCCGGCATACCGGGTATTGTCGTCGTACTGGTTCTGGTAGGAGCCGATCATGGCGTTCACTTCATTTGCCAGTTCTTCAGAGCGTTTTACTGCAGTGCTCAGCGGTTCCCGGGCCTTTTGATATGTGTCAAATGCCTTCAGGTATCGCATCCGAGTCACGCCGTTCGGATTCTTTTCATACGCCTCCTGTGCGTCCTTCACAGCCTGTTCCGCTGTCTGAAATTCCTTGTATAGCGTGTCTGCAAGTGTATTTTGTTCATCCAGAACTTTCTTGTAATCCCCGATCTCCTGCTCTTTGTACTGCCGGATTTGTTCCGCGTCATAGTGATCTGCCGAGGGTTTCTGAATCCTGCCGCCCTTCGTCTCTTTCTTCTGCTCCGTCTGTTCCAGCGCAGAGTTGACGCGGCCTTCCCAATAAGACATAGACAGAGGATTTTCCTCTTTCGGTTCCTCTTCCTTTTTCGCAGCCTGACCGATTTTCTGATTGAACCAATCTTCCTTCTCCTGATAGCTTGCGCTGAACGAAGGCCGTTCTGGCTCTTCCTCCTGCTTCTTCCCAGGAACGACGCCGCTCTCCTTCTGCATCTGATAGGCCATCTGTTTCCCAGAAAGTCGTTCTTGCCTCTCCTTCTGGCTCCGTCCACTTCTACCGTTGGCTTCCCCGGTCAAATTCCCGCGCTTCACATCGAACGTCTCAATCTTTTCCGTTGGCTGCGCCGCGGTCTTCACCTTCGTGATTTGCTGCCGCGCTCTTTGAATGTAATCGGGGTTGTTTTTTGCGCTATTCCATGCGTTTTGCGCCGCTGTGGTTTTCTGCGTAGACGAAACCTGAACGCCACCTTGTGACGTCCAGGCCTGTTTTTGCGCTTCCCACGCAAGCTGTGCCGCTGTTTTCTTCTTCAATTCGGCTTACCTCCCTGCATACTCCATTGGATAGCCGTTGTTCTTATAGATCTTCACGATCTCGTTGTATTCTTCTCTGGACATGTTTGGGCTCACCGCATTCATAACTTCTTCGGCTCTTGAGGCATTGCCATTTCCGAGATGCCGTGAAATTAGTTTCTTTGTGTTTTCCATCGCAAGCTGGCCGATTCCTCTGCCCCATTCGGCCCCGCCGGAAGAGCTCTGTGCGCCTCCGGTGGTCGAACCGCCGCCACCGCCAGAAGCTCCCGCCGATTGTCCGGCCTGATTCTGGGCGAGCATAAGTTGCAGCTGCGGGATGGTATAGCCCATCGCTTCCGCCTGCTCCGAGCTTGGCAAGATCCCGGCAGACAGCAGCGCCTTTCCCGCAGATGCAAGGTCAGACGCCTGTGCATTTCTGGCCGAAAGTGTTTGCTGCCCGTTGTATGTTCCCATCAGATTTGCCACGGACAACTGATATTCCTTTTCCCATTGCCGAACAGATTCGTTGAACTGCGCCGCTGAAAGGTCATACTCCGCCGCCCACTGCTCCAGCGATACCAGCTGCTGGAGGTAGCTCTGCGAGATCTCCAAGAGCTTGTCTGCCTTCTGAAATTCGCCCTGTGCCCGGAGGTCTGCAATTTGTCTCTGCGTATCCGTCGCAAGCTTCACCTGTGCAGAGTTGACGGTCTGCCGGTTCTGCGCCGCGTTGTTCTGTACCGAGGAATACTGCTGCTGCCCAATTCCGCCCCGGTCGCCACGCAGCTCCGCATAGAGTGCTGCGTTGTCAAGGTTTCGCGCCTCGTCGGCATCCACCTGATTCCTCTGCGTCTGGAACTGCACCTTCGCGTCTTCCTCGGCCCGCTGGAGGTCGTTCACGCCCTTGTTGACCGCGTAGTCGATCTGATTGGTCGCCTGTTTATTCGCCGCCTGACGCCACGCATCGAGATACCCGGATAGGTCACTGTTTCGGCTGAAGCTGCCGCCGTTTGCGTCCCCAACCTGACCGGGGGAGTAAGAATAGGAGCCGCTCCCATATCCGGCCATCCCGGCGCCGCCGTTCCCGACCCCGTTTCCGGGCGTCGCGCCCTGTGAAAAGGCGTTGCCCTGAATGATGCCGTTGTTCGCATAGTCGGAGTTCTGATAGGTCGTCGGGTTCTGCTGCCGCAGTGTGTAGTATCGGTTCGTATTCTTGATATAGTCGTCGATCTGCTGATCCGTCAGCCCATAAAGTCTCTTGGCGTTCGCCCGGTCGTAGTTCGCGATATCGCCATATCCGAGATCGGCGTTCTCGGTGTACCACTTTCCGGTCTTCGGGTCGTATTGGCTCTCCACGCCGCCCGCATACTGGTTTAGCAAATTGTTCAGAGCGAGGTTCTGCTGATGCAGATAATCCTTATCCTCCTTCGAACCCGCCTTGTGCCAGTTCTGCGAGTTCTCCAGCATCTGCTGGCGAATAGCGTTCGCCTGAGATCGAAGATTATCCTGCGCGTCATAGTTGTTGCTCCAATACTGCGTCCCGCCGAACTCATACGTCCGGTTCGCGTTCGTGTCGCGGTACTGGTCAAGATAGCTCTGCACCTGCTGCGCGGTCTGCGAAGGGCGGACGGATGTGTTCCCGTCTCCGTTTGCTCCTCCGGAGTATCCCGCCTGATTCCGCACCTTTTCAGCCGCAGCGTGCGCTGCCTGCATCCCCTGCGTGTCGCCTCTGGCTTTTGCAGCGTAGTATTGGTCTGTGTAGTTCTGAACGGCAGATTGCTGGTCAGAACTGAGCCTGTTTTTGTCGGTCGTGCTTACCGCCATGCTCTCACCCCTTCTTGCTCAAAATGGGAATGTTCCCCTTATTCGACACATCCAGATCGAGCGCCTTTGCAATGTCCCGAATTTTGATGTAATTCGTACCGTCCTTCAAAATGCGTTCGACCTCGATCTCCTTGCCGTTGATGATCATCTTTGCCTTTGTGACCACTTCGTCCACCTCCTCCAAGAGCTTCTTAAAGTCCGCCCATTTCTTTTCATCAACCAGCGGTAGCGGGCACAGCTTCATCGAAATGTCGTAGTGCCGGATTGCGGCCTGCACGTTCGGAAGCTGCTTCAGCAGCATTTGATAAAGCCGCGCGGCGTTGCGCATCGTCGCCTCCGGGATGTAGTACTTGCCAGAAGCGTCCGTGTGGCTCACCATCTCGATACTGACGGTGTTGTAGTTGCCGTACACCTTGCCGTATTTGCCGCTCCTGCCGTCGCCAACCGCCCACGCAACCACGTCCAGCGGCACACACTGGTAAACGGTGTCGCCCTCGTCGACCACGAAATGTGCCGACGCAGCGCGCCCCTCGGAGCCGTTTGCAAAATACCGCGCGTTCCCGAGCGCCGTTGCGTGCAGACCGGTATTGGCCGTGTAGTGAAACACGATGGCCCGGATGGCCGAGAGCGGACGCTTGCCGCCCACTCTCGTTGCCCGGATGGTATCAATTTTCAGTGCCATTGTCATCACCCTTCGCGTCCATCGCGTCCTGTGCCTTCTGGCTCTGCGTGCCAAAATAGAACGTGATGACCATCAGGAAGATCGTCAAAAAGTCTTTCCCTGTGATATCGCCCCGGAGCGCCAGCACCGTGAACACCACCGTCAGCAGCAGCGTCACCAACGACTTCACGCTCAGCAGATTCGACAGCCGTTTCATAATTTTGTCCATAATCAACCCTCCACTTTGATTGCCCGGTTCTCGAACTTCTTGTAAGCATCGAGATAGATTTCCTGTTTGTCGCCGTTTAGCGTCAGCTCATAATACATCCCGTCAACCAGCGTCGTGGACGCAAGCGCCTTCCAGTTCTGAAGCGTTTTGCAGAACCAGACGACATAGACGTCATCCGGGGAGACTTGGAGGGTGCTGTTTTCGGCAATGAGTTCGTTGGTGTAATCCGCCACCAGATTTTTCACCAGTTCAAAAAATTTCTTTTCGTTCATAAGTAACTCCTTTCAGTCCTTGAGCACGATCTCCAAAAACCGTGCCTTTTCCTCTGCCGTATACGTTTCCGGCAGGCTCTTAATGTACTTGATTGCATACTTGCTGCGGTTCTCATTCTTTGCCTTCCAGAGGTAAAACATCCCAATCGCCGTTGCAAATCCGATGACTGCCAGCGTGACCTCCACACTCAGCACGCCGAGCACATTCAGGATAATGCAAACGACGCTTGCCGCCGCGCTGCCAATCAGCAGCTTCTTAGAAGTCTCCATCATACAATCCCCGCATGAGCCAGCGCGAAGCCGACCAGCGCCCCCACAATGGCCGTCACAACCGCCTTGACCAGCGCCTCCCATTTCCCGCCCGGAATGGCCTTGAGGCTCTTCACGTCGTCCTTGATCTCGCTGACATTGGCCTCAATCGTCTCCTGCTTCGTCGCCAGCACCTCTACCGAGGTCGCCAGCTGATGCAGCGCCCGGTTGTCCTCCTCTAAGTCGTTGATGCGGTGCGTGTTGCTCTTGGAGCGCTGGTCGATCTCCACGATCTTTGCCTGAATTCCATCATCCATCTCTTACTTCCTTTCCCGGCATTTTTCATGCCTGTTCCTGCCAGCCTGCCGGATATGCCGCTGGTGAATACACATTCGCATCAATCAGGCTGATGTAATGCTTGCCCTCAAACGTCACCTTGTCGCCCTTTTTGTAGGCATCATGCGCACCAGTAGGCTGTACGAATTCCGGCCATTCATCCAGCGAAACAACCACAAACAGTGCCGGTGTAATGTCCGGTGTCCAGTCTGCCTGTGAGGTATGCGCCTGCACCACGCGATATAGCACATTCTTATATTGCAGCCGCTCATCGACCGCATAAGCATGGCCTGTCACCCACTGGGGAAACAGCTCTACTGCTTGCAGCGCATCTTCATCAGCTAGGCTCACAGACGCTTTTTCAATGTATGGCCGCAGCGCACGCGCCCTTTCTGTATAGCTCATCATTCCGCCTCCCCAAGTAAAATTTTCGCCGCTGTTTCTGCATCTGTGAGTGGCAGTGCCGCGCCCATTTCCTCATAGCTGCCCTCCGGCTCTGTGCCTTTCAGCAGCTTGCCCGCAAGCCGGAACACCGTGTCAGAAAGTGCCTGATACGCCTTCCCGTCCTCGTCGGTCAGCGTCACGGCCATCTTCGCACAAAAGCCCTCGGCCTCCGCTTCCTCGCACGGTACATAGCAGCCGTTGCTGTGCAGTTTGATGAGCACAATGCTGTCCGCATACCCGGAAAATACACCGTCCTGTTTTACTGCATACATGGCGTCCCTCCAAATTTCTCTTGATAGATTTTCTCCAATCGCTCCGTGCTGGCCGTTCTCAACCGGTTCTTCCAATAGCCGTTTTCCTGTCCCGGCCACAGATCATCTACAAAGTCCTCGCCGCAGCCGTGCTTTGCATACCAACGGTATAGCTTTTCCAGCATCTCTTGCCGTCTCTGCCCCTCGTCGGTGTTTGGCCGGAAGTGCTCCCAGCCGTTTTCACTCGTCACGCAGCAGATTGGTTTGTCATTGAGATAAAGGAATTTTTCATGCTCCTGCAAAATCGTACCGTATGGGATATTGACCTCGCCAGAGATGGATTTTCCCTTAAATCGTCTGTATGTGATATAGTCCATACTCGTACCTCACGATTATACGCAAAAGCCGGGGGCGAAGCCGATGGAATAGTTCGCGGCGGTAATCCAACTGGAGATAACCGTTCCATCGCTGGACACACCAACGAATTGTCCGGAGTTCCCTTGATATGGAGAACGGAGATTCCAAACAACGGCGGTAGTCGTTTCGTTGTACTTGTACTTGATTTTGCTATTTCCAGCGGAATAATAGGCGTACTGCGCCTGTTTACTTTTTTCGTTTGTGTTAGCATAGGAAATACTTCCGGAAACCTCGAACTCCGAGAGGAGGAAAAAGTAATCCGTTGTCGCCGTGACGTCGACCGCAGCCGAACTTCCTCTGCCTGTGTTGTCCGTGTACTTGGTAACGGACTTTAGGACGGCACGGAGTGCCGCCGGAATGACTGCAATGATCGTTCCGAAATAGCTCGAGAGGCTCGTCCCGCAAATATTGGTACGCATTTGTGAGCTCGCCCATCCTCCCGCGTTTGTTTCATCCCCGTTCATAGAGAAATAGCTAGTCGTGTATATCATCGATCCATACGAGCCATCGTATAGACAAACGTCTGTACCGCCAGACAGGGCGGTTTTCGCAAGTTGGAAATGGATACGGTTTTGGCCTTCAAGCTCGGCATTATGATTAAAGCCCAGAATGAATGCGTAGGTCGTATAGTTTGAGAGCGACAAGTTGCCAACCCTGCCGTTTAATGTTATCTCTTTACAATCACCAATGCTCCAATAATTTGCACCGTTACCATTGTCCGATACTGTTTTAATAGCTTCCCAATCGTTATCATTTAGTGTGGATGATATCAAATGTAGGTTGAGCGAGTACGCTGTTATATCCAAAACCGCGTTGACCGTACCAATCGCCGTTCGTCCATTCTTTGTCGCTTCGACCGTGTATGTGCCTGTTTCGGTAACGGTAAATACCGCCGTTCCCGTGCTGGTTTTCGTCTGTAAGGTCGTGCCATTCTTCTTCAGCACGACGGACGCGCCGGATTCGACCGTTACCGTGATCGTCGCGCTGAAGAACGTCAGCGACGTTGTATAACGATCCGTAAAAGTGACGCTTTTCGTGTTGGATGTTTGCCCGCTCAGCGTGGCCTTGACGCTCCATGTACCGGCCTCCGGAACAGTCAGCGTACACGTTCCATTGACCGATGTGCCGCTCACGACCTTGCTTCCTTTCGTCGCGGTAACAGTTGCACCCGAGGTCACAGACACGACGATCTTCAATTCCGTGCCGGTCTGAATGGCCTGAATGGCGGAGATAAAACCGGATGGGAATTGCAGATCGGCGCCGGTGTTGCCCTTTGTCCGGATCGCGTCCGCGACCTGCGTCAGCTTCGAATCCAGCGACGCCGAATCAACGACCTTGTCGTATGCCATCAGTACGCACCTCCGCTCCACGTCGGCAGCGCCGCCAGCACGTCATTGACCATGCTCGTCTGATCCGCCGCCGTCCAGTAATCCATCCCCTTCACCGGCGTGTGACCGGCGGGGCCTTGCGGGCCGGTCGGGCCGGGGTCGCCCTGTGGACCCTGTGCGCCCTTTGTCCCCTGCGGCCCCTCCGGGCCAGTCTCGCCGGTCGCGCCCTGCAAGCCCTGCGGCCCCGTCTCACCCTGTGGGCCTTTGATGTTCACCGAGGCAGGATTGTCCTTCCCGCCGTCGTTCGTCCAGCTGAGCGTCCCGTCCGCTGATACGGACGGCGTGAACGTCGTGCCCGTCGCGCCGGGTGCGCCAGCCGCCCCGGGACTTCCATCTTTGCCCGGTTCTCCCTGAACGCCCTGTTCTCCCTTTTCGCCGCGAGATGGTTTGCCGGTGTCGGTGCTGCCCAAGAACCAATTTCCATTTGTACCAATCGTCGGGGTGACGCCGTCCGTGCCGGGTGCACCGGCTGCGCCGGTTGCGCCTTTTTCGCCCTGTGCACCGGGGTCTCCCTTTTCACCTTTCGCACCAGCGTCACCTTTCACGCCCTGTGGCCCTCGCAGACTGCCGGAGGAGTAGTGCGCGCCGGACGTCAAATTGACGGTCATAATGTCATCGTCAAACGTCACATCCGCCACGCCGACGCCGGTGTCGCCCTTCGCGCCTTGCAGCGGGCCGTTGTTCTTCCAGCTCTTGCTCACGCTGTCGTAGATGTAGATGTCGTAGGGTTCCGCCGTGCCGACGCCGTAGGCCATACCAGCCTCCGGGTTCGCCACCGCAGCGCTCAGTGCCGCAGCGGTCGCGTAGTAGCCGAGTACCTTGAATCCGGAACCGGTGTCACCCTTCGGCCCCTGCGGGCCTCTTGGTCCGGTCTCCCCCTGTGGGCCTGTCGCGCCTTGCGGGCCGGTCGCGCCCGTCGCGCCAGTTTCGCCCTTTTCTCCTTGCTTGCCAGGAATACCCTGAACGCCCTGCTCGCCCTGTTCGCCCCGAATTCCTTGGATGCCTTGTTCGCCCTGGTCTCCCTTGTCGCCCTTGGCTCCGCGTGAGGGTTTCCCGGTGTCGGTTGTCCCGAGATACCAGTTCCCATTCGCGCCAATCGTCGGCGTCGTGCCGTCCGTGCCGGGGTCTCCCTTGGCTCCTGTGTCGCCCTTTTCGCCTTTCTCGCCGCGCTCACCTTGCAGTCCTTGCGCTCCCTGCTCTCCTTGCGCGCCGATCGCGCCGGGGTCGCCTTTGTCGCCTTTGTCCCCTTTTTCGCCCTTGGTCCCGGTCTCGCCTTTCTCGCCTTGGCGGCCTCGGGATGGCTTCCCGGTGTCAACATTCCCGAGATACCAGTTCTCATTCTCCCCGATGGTGGGCGTGATGCCCTGCGGGCCGGTCGCACCGGTCGCGCCAGTTTCGCCCTTTGCGCCCGTTGCGCCAGTGTCTCCCTTGGCCCCGGTGTCGCCCTTCTCGCCTTTGTCTCCCTTGTCGCCCTTCCGGCCGGTATCGCCCTTGATGCCCTGTGCGCCCTGCGGCCCAGTCTTGCCGATGGGAGCCTTGATCTCATAGTTTTCCCCGCGGGATAGGTTCACGGTGTAGACGTTGTTTCCCTCGGCGTCAGTCTCCTTGAAGCGGATGCTCTCGATCCCGGCCTCCTGATAGATCTCGTTGATGGCCGCGACCATCGTGTTCTTGTTCTTTGTCAGAAGCGCCGCAAGATCCCCCAAGACAGCCATCACCTGCTGTGCCAGCTCAGGCGTAAAGCCGGATGGGGTCTGCCCTTCCTCGCTTCCGCCCGGCTCGACCGGGATCGGCTTCGCCATCCGCGCCGTCCGTACCACCTGCGTCCGCCCGTCGCCGAGCGTCTTTGTCCCACGTACCGACAGCAGCAAGCCGCCCTCTTTACAGACCTCCCACGGCAGCGTCAGTCCGCCCGTGTACAGCAGCTCGACCTTCACGTCCCCATTTTCCAGCACGACGGTTTTCGTCAGCCCGTTCCAGTCCTCGTCGAACGCACATTCCAGCTCATAGTGGTTCACCGCCCCGGCCACCACCGCGTTCCCGTCCTGCCGCGTGATGTGCTTGTCCCGGATCGTAAATTTCAGCGTTTTCATCTCTGTCCTCCTCAGCCGTAAGCCCGGTAATAATACCGCGCGCCGCTTGCATTGAACTGTACCGAAGCGCCCATCTGGTACTCATTTCCCCAGCCGTCTTGCTCCGCGCCATACCAATAGAGCGTCTTTCCGTCCGCGCTCTTTCTCCCGAAATAGTTGTAGTACCGTGAATTTTCGCAAAAGCCCTGATTCTGTTGAAACTCCGTCGTCAGCGTCCCCGTCATGATCCGGAATCTCGGATAATAAATGGATTCATCGTCACGAAACGGTGCAAAGGTCGTCCCGTCGCTTTTGCCGCCGCCGACCAGCTCCACATACTTCGGCACAAAGTCCAGTGCCAGCGTCGTCGGATGCTCCGCGCCATATGTCCCGTTGCCATCATAATACCCGAACACACACCGCTCCATCGTCCGGATGCCCTCCGCCGTTCCGCCGTTCAGAACGGCCTTCACATCCTCAAAGACCGCATACAGCCGTTCCAGCGCCGCACTCAGCGTTGCACCCGCCGTCACGCCCAGCGTCTGCGCCACGCCCTTTGGCACGGTCATCTCATCCGTCGTCTGATCCTCGTCCGGCGCGAGCCGCTTCCAGACGCCCGCCGTCTGCTGGCCATAGAGTTCGCGCCGCGTCTTCGCCTCGGCGAACGGTGCCTTCGCTGCGACCAGCGCGTCGAGGTTTCCGTCCGTCAGCGCGATACACCCCGGCAGCATCGATGCCGCCTTGTCCACCGCCGTGAACGCCGTGATCGTGAACTTTCCGCCCGCCGCCGTCACCGTGTTCGACCAGTCGGCCTTCACCTGGATCGTGATCTTTCCATCCTCGCCCGCCGTCACATCCTGCACGAGCTGCGTTCCGCTCGTCAGCGTATATTCCGTTGTTCCGAGATACGCTTTCAGCGACGCGAACTGTCCCGCCGTCTCTTCCGCCGTCAGCCACACACGCACCGTATGCCCCGCCGGAACGATGAATTCCGCCTTTGCCGTGCCATACTGGCTGTCGCCCGTGCCCGAGCAGACCAGCTTCCCGCCGCTTGCCTCCTTCGTCACGTTCTCGCCCGTCCAGTCCGCGCCGGACGCAAGCGCATAGTCCGAGGCGAGATTCGCAATGGAAAACTCCGGCTTCAGCCACAGCTTGCCCAGCTGATACCCCGTCTCCGGCGTCTCATTGGCCGTCGGCGCGTTCATGGAATAGGTCACGTCGATGCTGTTGATCTTCTGCACCAGCGCCGCGGCCAGCTTCGCTTCCGTCACCGTTCCGTCCACGATCGTACCGGCCTGCGCGGCCTTCGCCGTCGCCAAAATCTCCGCCAGCGCCGCCGCCAGATTTGTCGCCGTCATGCCCTCCGCGCTCACGGCCAGATGGCTTGCAAATTCCGCCGATTCCAGCTTGTCCACCAACGCATTGATGGCCGCCTTTGCCTCGTTGTGCAGCAGCTGCAAGTCCGCGCGCACCTGGCTCTCGTCCGGCTCATACGTCGGAAAATCCTCCGCCTTCGTCCAGTCCTTCGAAAATTCGAGCTTTTCCAGATAGCCCATCATCTGTCCCTCCCTTGGTAGTTGTAGTAGATCTGCGCGCCCACGAGCGACATATCGCGGAACGCCTCATGGTTCTCCAGCGTCATCGTGAAATGCCGCACATGGCGGCAGCCCGGCTTCCGCACCGCAGCGAGCGCAAACTGCGGCACGCCCAGATATCGGTGCGTCAGGTCGCGCGGGCACAGCCGCCAGCTGAAGCTCTCAATGTCCGTCAGATCCCGCCGCGTCTCATAGTCGCTCTTGTACGTGATGCGGATCTTCGTGTCCGTGTCCGACCGCGTCTGAAATAGCACCCGCCGCACATCCTTCAGCCGGTCATAGCTGCCGAAATGCTGCGTCGCGAACCGATATACCTTGTCGATCGGCCCGTTGAAGTCGGCATACGTCCGTTCCATCCGCGTCACGCGGCCCGAAGGGCTGAGATGATGCACCGTCTCGTCCGCGAGGAAGAACGCCGCAGCCCGGATGTTCGTGAAGTAGAACCAGCTCGGCTTGCTCGCCGACGACAGCACATAGTCCCACACATACACATGCCCATTCGCCGCCAGCCAGTACCGGTCGCCGTCGTCACATGAACACACGTCCCCCTCTTTGCGCACATCGTAGAGCAACCCGCGCCGCTCCGCCGTCCCGTTCACGTTCCGGCTGATCGACTCAATATTGTTCTCCAGTGCTGGCGTCGTGCTCTTCACAATGTGGACGCCCTGTTCCCGGTTGCAGAACACCAGATTGTTCTCCACCAGTCGGATCGTCCACGGCAGATCACAGCCCGTCTCGCTGTTCACATTCGTATAATTCAGCGTCAGATACGCCCGCCCGTCAATTTCGCTTGTGGACAGCTCCGCCCGTCCGACCGAATGTTCCTTGAAGATCATCAGGAAACCGGACTGCACGCCGAATCCTGTCACGGCCTCGGCCCGGTCGCCCGCGAGGTTGTACTGCGAGATCGGGAAATACGCCGCATCCATCACCGTGTGGTTCCCGTTCCAGAAATAGGCGTTCGGCTGCTCCTCCGATCCGGCCAGCACCAGCACCACCGAGTTCCCGCCGCCATACACGATTGCATAGCGGCAGTCCATGACCGCCTTCTTCGCCGCTGTGTTCTCCTTCGTGTAGGTGATTTTTACCGTGTTGTTCGTCGGCGGATTCGTCACCGGCGGCGCCGACGTGAATGTCACCGTGCCTTTTTTCAGATCGACCGTGTAATCCGTCTCCACGGTCTTTTCCGCGCCGTCGACCTCCACCTTCGTCACCGCCGCCACATCCTGCACCGGCAGATGGTATTCCTTCACACTTTCCTTCGCGTTGTACCATACGGTCTTTCCGTCGGCCAGCCGGTTTTCCGGCTGATAGAGGTCTCCGGAACCCGTCGCGGGGTCTGCATTGAGCACAATAACGGGTACATAGCCCGCCACATCCGCCGCCTCGAACGTCTCGCCCTTCGTGATCTTCTTGAAGCAGCCCTTTGTCTTATAGTAGAGCGCCCCGTCGTACTGGAAGAACGTCCCCCGCACCTCCGGAATCCCCTCGCAGAGCTTGGTAAGCGTCATGTCCTCCTGCCCCGGGTCTCCATAGTAGATGCACGCCCCGATGTGGAAAAACTCCATCCCATGGAACCGCCCATTGCTTGCCGCATACCCAGTCCCCGGCCCGGCCTTTTTGCCGTCCTCGTCCACACCGTCGCAGGCGTTCTGCCCGTCCCGGCAGCAGAGCACACCGTCGCGCCACCACAGGTTCTCCATCTCCGGGCTCTCGTTCCGCCCCATCCGATAGTCCAGATCCCATAAATTCAAGCCCCCGTCGAGCTTGTCGTAGTCAATGGAATACTCTGTTTTCGCGCTTGGCAGATTGCTCGTGCTGAGATATGGGTTTCGATTGGATAGATACATCACCAGCCACCCCAATCCGCATATTCATCCGAAACGATGCCGACCGTCGCCGCCGGGATCTCTCCCAATCTTGACAGTTTATTCTCAAATTCATTGTAAAATGTCGCCTGAATGTACGGATCGTCGAAGATCTCCAAATGGGACGCAATGTAAAACGAAAGTGCGCTCTGCGCCTCCATCGGGCAGTCAATGAAATCCGAATCCTCCGGTACGCTCCTGAGCAGCACAGGATAGCGGAAATACTCCGCCTTGATCTCCCGCTGTGGCTTCGGCACGGCGATCTTGTTCTCGCCCATGAGCTTATAGCGGCTCGTCCGGGAGACGTTTCCGTGGTTGTCCACATAGATGATCCCAGACGGGCAAAGCTGCCAGAAATCGCCCGGCATCGTATATACAAGCCAATTCCCCATCTCGACCGGGTCTGACAGATCTGCCACCTCCCGGAGCCGCCGCGCGGTCGTCGCCAGATACACCAGCGCATCATTCGCCAGCGAGGGGATGCGGTTGAGATAATCCTGTTGGTTGTTATATGTCGTCGCTACCTTGTTCCCGGCAATGGAATACTGATGGATGAGCCGGAGAACATCAGCTTTTAATTGTCCGTAAGTCATAAGCCCTCCTTAAAGGGAAATCCCCCGGCTTGAAACCGGGGGATTTTTCAAATAAATCAGCCTGCGTTGAGCTTCGTGATCGTGTGCGCCAGCGGCTTGTCCGCGCTGTCGACCTCCACGATCTCGATGAACTTGTGGCCAGACGTCACGCTGATCTCCAGCGTCGCCGCCGTCAGCTCCGTCCAGGAGGCCTTCGTGATCGCCGTGCCCTGCGTCGCGCCAAGCAGCGCGCCCTTCGTCGCGGCAGTGTTGTAATACCACTTCTTGCCGTTGCTGTCATGCTGGCCCGGGATCAGGGAAATGGTGCTCTTGCCGGCCGCCGTGCCGACGGACTGCACGGTCAGCTTCTTCAGCTTGCCGCCGCCCTGATAGTAGATGCCGCCGACCTTCTCGTCGAGAACGAAGCAGTCATAGATGAAACGACCCTCGCACAGCCAGCCGGAGATTCCGGGAGGGTTGTCGTGGGTCTTGAACTCTTCAAGCTGCTTCGGCGCGGTCGCTGCCAGCGGGTGGCAGAGAATGAACGCGCAGCCCGCCGGAAGACGGGACGACGGGACTTTCACGATCTTCGCGCCGTCCACTTCGCCGATGACGCCCTTGACGAGCATTTCCTGCGAAGTGTTGCCGTACTTCATGAACGCGCTGTCCTGCTTCAGGAGGTTGGCGAACGCATAGGAGCAGAACGCCACACGGCCCTGATCTGGGACGTTGTTGTCGCCAAGCGATTCCATGCCCTTCAGGAACAGCTCATAGGCGTTGCTCTTGGTCGGCGCAGTCGAATCGCTGTTGCCCGCATCGGTAGCCGCGTCTGCGAGGGTCTTGAAGCAATACGCATCAAACTCGGGGATCATGACCTCGTTGGTCTGTCTCGAAAGGGCCTTGCCGGAGTCCATAACCATCTGGCTCTGGAGCTTGTCGCCCTTGTCGATGATAAACGTGAACGCGCGGTCTTTCTTGACCGTCATCGTCTGCACGTTTCTCTGGAGATCGTCCGGCGTGCCGTAGCGGTTCGAGCCGCTTCTGGAGTAGTCCTTCAGCGGAACGACCGGGATGGAGTAGACCTTGACGGTCTCTACGCCGGTAAACTCATAGTCGTTGTTCAGGGCCATCATGGCCTGAGACTGCTTGGTGAATCTTTCATCCACCTTGTTGCTGTACTTGGTTGCAAGGTTTTTACCGCCTGCCATAAAATCAATCCTTTCTATTCATGGCGCGGCGCAAAGTTACCACGGGTCGGAATCAAACCCTTTCAGGAAGGGATCTTCCGGCTCCGTGTCCGTCGGCGCGCCACCTGTGACGCCCTTGACGGGGGCTTTTGCCGCCGCAGCCGCATTTTGTTTTAAGATGTTGTTTTCTTTCTTGAGCTTCTGATTTTCGGCTTCCTTCTGCCGGGCCTCATACCGGTTGTAGGCGTTCAGGAGATTCTCCCCGTTCCGCCAAGCCTCCACGACCTCCATCGGCAGCTGTCTGGTTTTCAGGTCAGGCCGGGCCACAATCAGCTCCTGCGCCTCCGCCTGAATGTTGCGTTCATGGGCCTCCGGCGTGGGTTCCTCCGGCTCCGGGTCGGGAGCCTTTGCCGCCTCGCGCTGCATCATCCTGTCCACATAGTCCTCGGCGATGGTCTGCGGTGTGCCCTGCTCCATCAGCTCCTGCACCTTTGCGGACTTGTAGCCCTCGGCGGTCTTTTGGATCATCTCGTCCACCGTCGCATAGCCCATGCCTTTTGCCATCTGCTCATAATGCTCCACCTGTTGGCGCATCGTGTCGTTCTTGGCTTTCCAGCGTTCCCCGGCCTTTGCCAGCTGATAGAGGGCCGGCACCTCGTCCTCGCCAATGTCCACATCCATATCCTCACGGTCAACGCGGGCCTTGAAGCGAAGTCTGCGCGGCGCATCCTCCGGCGTTTCCGCCTCGGGTTCCTGCGCCTCATGGTCTTCCTCTGGCTGCTCAGTGGTAGGAGCATCCTCTTTCGGTTTCTCCGGTTCGGCCTCCTGTTCGGGTTCCGGCTGCGCGTCCGCATCCTGCCCCGTCCATTCGTCCGCGAAGAAGTCGTCTCCGGTGCCGTAGCCGTCCGGCATCATCACGTCCTCTTCCTCCGAGATCGCGGCCATGTTTTGTTCGTCCATACTGTTTCTCCTTTCTGCGGGTAGGCAGATTCATTTATTTTGGCACATGGTAGTGTGTCATTTACATGCTCTGGGCGTTTCTCAGCGCCCGTTTCGCCTCATTCGGCAAGGTGCTGTACCGCTGCTGTACCGACGCCGGAAGGCTGCTCACGGCCTTGTCCTCGCTCAGCGGCCCGCCTTGCAGTGGCATTTCCGCGCCTGCTGTCTGCTGCGGCTGATTGGCTGCCTTTTTCAGCTCGTCGATCAGCTCGCCCTTTTTGGGGATGAGCTTGTCCGGCACTCTCTCAAGGTATTGGATCACATCCAGCACGCCGGCCGATCTCAGGTTGTCGAGCGTCTGCGTCATCGCGATCTCGGAATAATACGAGGTCGCGCCCACGTCCGCCCGGATGTTGAGCCAGAGGTGCTTGAACTGTGCAAAATCGAAGTCTTCCACAACTCTTCTGGACACGCTCTGCATCTGCATCATGCCTGTCGTCGGGTCGATTGTCGGGTTTCCAGACGCATCCAGCATCGCCTCCTGCATCTTCCGGTCCTTCACGATGGGCCGTTTCCCGTAATAGGTACCCATCATATCCAGCAAAATCGCCCCGATGTCCTCCACCCATTCATGCAGCCCTGCCCGGATGTTCTCCAGAGGCACTTCCGCGTTGCTCTGCAAAACCATCAGCGCCGACGTGTTGTCCGGCTTCACGTTGCCAAGCTGCGCATCCGTCGCGCCCATGCAGTCCTTTGTGTAAGAAATCGCCCGGTCAATGACCGTCAGGATCTGATTGGACATATCTGCGGGCTGAAGGTTGTAAGCGACCTGAGAAATGCTCTGTCCCGGCTGCAAGCCTCTGACGCCGATGGCCTGTCCGATCTCGTTCGACCAGTTCCCGATGAGATCGGCGTTGTAGACCGTCTTCGGGAAGCCCAGCAGCTGCAAGTGCCGCATCGCCATCGCGAACATCGAGTTGATAAAAATCTGATTCGGGATCAAGCCTGTGGTCAGCGCCCTCCCGTGGTACTGGTTCTTCTGTTTCTCCCAGTTGGCCCATGCAATGGGGTATCGGGAAAGCCCCGTGTCCACATCCTCAAAGATGACCGCCGTGCGCGTCGCCTTCGTCACATGCACGGTCGTCACCATCCGCTTCATATCCTTGGTTTTCGGGATCGGCTGCATGTCCTCTCCGAGAATGAGGTTTCCTTTTCCGTCTCTCTGGAACTCCGGATTCCCGTCCTTGTCCACAACCGGCTCCTGCATTGCCTCACCGGTGTTCTCATCCATCACAGGCTCTTCCGTCGTCACCTTTGTGTAGAGATATACATAGAGGGCCTTGCCAGTCCCGTCGTCGGACGTGATCTCCACCTTGCCGCCGGAGCCTGCCTGTTCGTTGTACTCCGCGTCCGGCTGAAACGCGCCGTCCGCGTCCTTGGCCTTGTGCCGTTTGGCCTCGGCCCGGAGATTTTCAACGGTATCTCTGCCTATGACAAGGATATAGGGCTGTGTCTCCACGCGGGAATCGTTCGGATTGCCAAACATGATGTTGATTCCGTCCACAAGCTCCATCTGAATTTCGCCCCGGTGCGCGCCAAACGCGCCGCCATACGGCAGCGCATCCGCGTCCCACCAGAAGTGCGCCGCGTAGTCACCGGTCTGTGCCCCATCGAACAGGGCCTCCCGGATCTTATATTCGAACTTGAACTTTTCCAGCAGATTCTCGACCTCTGCCGTGGCGTATTCCGCCGCGTTGTTCTCGGGGTCTTTCTGGTTCTCACCGTCGTAATAGGAGAGCGGCTCAAAGTGGATCGTCGTGCCGGAGGACGTCAAGCTCGCCACAAACAGACTCGCCACGCGCTTGATGATGTTGAACACCGGCTTCGGCAGCCGGGACATCGCGGGCGTCATCGGCACATTGATCCACTGATTCCCCGCGAAGAACTCAATATTCGTATTCACCAACCGATATTGATTCGGCACCAGACTGTTGTTGTATTGCCGCCCCTTTTCATAAAGCTCCCACGCTCTGGTTTTACTGTTCTGCCCCATGCCTTACTCCTTCTTGTCAATGCCATAGGCCATGTCGATGTTGTAGCCCATCAGCACGTCAAACGCCTCTTTATCTTCCTTCAGCCGAATCAATTCCTTCTCGCTTGCTGTCTGTACTTCGGCCTTGTGTGTCAACCGCTCTACAGCCTTTCTCAAAAACCATCCGGCCATGCCGCCAATGACGAGCAGCAGCACCCCGATCAAAATATCAACCATATCCAGCTCCTATCCGTATACGTCATAGGCGTCGTCCAAAAACGCCCGTTCCTCCTGCTCCTGTGCAATCTCCCATTCGTTCCGCTTCACCGGTTCAAATGCGCCGGACGTCCTCAAAAGGTATTGCAGCGCCTGGCTCGCCGAGTCCACCATATCGTCATGCGCTCCCGCCGGAAAACTCGTCCACTGCCCAAGAAATTCCTCGACCCACGGTTCGCCCTCCGGCACATACACATGCCCGCTTTCAATCGCCGGGCTCACCGCGTTCACCCGCGCCACCTTCCCGCCCAGCGGCTGAATCGGGATGCAGAACATTTCGCTCTGCAAGACCTGAATGACCGCCGATCCGTTCGCCTTGTCCTCGATCAGCACGGCCCGCGCGTTCGGATACAGCCCCCGCACCGTCCGGACCGCCGCCAGCGTCCCCGGAAAATCGAGATGCCGATTGAGGCAATATCGTAGATAATAGTCATTCCCGCGCTTTCCCCATACGGTGATCGCCACGAAGTCGTTGTCCTCCGCGCCCTTGAACGCCGCGTCCACCGAAATGACCTCCGTGCCGAAGCTCGTCACAGCCTTCGGATCATAAAATCGCCACCAGTCCCGCCGCACCAGATTTCCGCCCTCGACGCGCGGTGAGCACTGATAGAGCGCCATCCACGCCCGCGCCCCGCCCTGTGCATCGGAGAGATACGACCGCTTGAATTCCGCAAGCCACTTCGCATCCTTCCCCAGCTCCGGGCACAGCGCCTCGCCGGGCTTCCTGCCCATCGGGTCATGCTCTTCCGCCTCGACCGGCAGCCGCACCAGTTCCACATTCGTCTCGCTCTTCAGAATCCGCGCCGCCAGATCATCCTCATGCCACGGCGTCATGATCACAATGACCTTCGCGCCCGCAGCCAGACGGGATTTCAAGGAATTCTGCCATTCCTCCCAGACCTTGTCCCGCGTCGTCTCGGAATCGGCCTCCTGCCGGTTCTTCACCGGGTCATCGATCAGAATGAGATTCGCCGGGTTGCCCGTAATGCCGGACAGCAAGCCGCGCGAGATGATGCGCCCCATCCCGTTGCTCAGCTCCAGCTCCGTCGCCCGGTCTACGCTTCCGATCTCAATGCCGAACAGGTTCTTTCCGAACCGCCGGATCTTCTCCTTGTTCCGCCGCAAAAACCGCTCCGCAAAGCCCTCGTTGTACGACGCCATGATGATCCGCGCCTCCGGATGCTTCCCCAGATACCAGCTCGGGACGGATTCCGTCACCGTCATGCTCTTTCCGTGCTGCGGCGGCGTCTCAATCAAAAGAATGTCATACGCATGCCCCGTCTCCGTTTCCAGAAACGCCTGGATCTTTCTGGACAGATATTGTGAGAGCCCTGTGCGAACCCATTGCGGGCCCTGCACAAGGCTCAGATATTGCTCATAGTTTCGTCTTGCCAGCTCTCTCCGTGCCAGCTCGGCCATGACCGCCTTATTCATCGGCCATCGCCATCAATTCCTCGTCGCTCAGCTCCGTCAAATCAATGGACTGCCGGAATGGTTTTCCGTCGAGGTTTCCGACCTCCTGTTTGTCCGTCCATCCGCACCAGTTCTTCAGCCCGAAGATCGCAGACGAGGCGTTGTACCTTCCGATCATTGCCCCCGTTGCGATCACGTCCGCCCGCATCTGGTTGAATTCATACTTTATTGTGGGAAAGTATTGGTTCAGCGCATTGTAGATCGTCCGCCGATCCACGCTCTTCCATTCGTTTGACAGCCACTTTGCAAAGCCGGACTGCGTTGGAGCCGACACATACCCTTGTGCTGCGATCTCATCACAATAGATCATCCACAGCTCGATCAGCTCGTCTTTGCTTTGAAACGTTCTCGGATGTCCCGGGCCTTTTTGCTTTATGATTTTGTTTCCCATGCTGCGCCGCTCCTTTCTTCAAAATGTTGTAATCCACGCCCGGCCTGCCGCACAGGTCACAGGCGCTTTTCTGTTTATTTCCCGTCCATCTGCATCGATACCCGGTAAGTTCATAGCTGTCGCGGCATCTATAACACAGTGTCCTCATCTTCTCTCAGCTCCTCCGGATAAAGGTAGAGCGTATGGCCGTTTCACCATACGCTCCGTTATAAAGGAAGGAGGATCGTCAATGCCTATCTGGCTGATACCATAATATCACGGTTTATGGCCCGATTTTTCCGCTTTTTTTCCGCCGCTATGTATTGACATACCCGAGTTCTACCGCGATTTGCCCGAGAATTCCGTTGATTCTGGCGTATGCAGCTGATTTCCCGATCCCCGCCATCATTGCCGCGCCCTCGACTGTATAGCTTCCTTTCCAGTACACCAGATCGATGAGCCTCATATCCGTCGTATCCAGCGTGGAGAGCACCCGCCCGATGGCCTCTGCCGTTTGTTCCAGATTCCGGATATACGGAGACGTCGCCATTCTCAGCCCCACATTTTCCGTCGTCCTTGAAGCATCTGAACCGTGCCCGCCGCCATTTCCGTACTTTGCCACGGTCGACGGCATCATCGCATCCTTCTCCCGTTCCAAGTCACGCTTGATCTCGTTGTAGTGCGCCAGTTGGAACTCCACATGCCCCTTGATCTTCTCATTCAGGGAATACTTGTACCGTCCCATCGTCCACCTCCAGACATTCCTCGCACGGCAGCGGCCCATTTTCATCCGAATCCAGAAACCGTTCATAGAGATCGCACCACCACGCGATGCAGAATTCACAGCTATTACAGTTCTTCATCACTGTCACCATCCAAAATTTCTTTGATTTTCCCCGCGTTGGCTTTGATAATGTCCATGACAATATCACTCTGGATGTGGTGTGCAAACACCGCCTTATATCTAGGGCACGCATTATAATACGAAGTAAGGATAGTTCCATCTTCCGACATTGCAACAGCGCAAAGTGATGTTGGGTGTATTTCTATCATTGTTCCCAGCGTTTCTTCTAGCCACGCGGAATATTCCTGTTTTGTAATATCTTCCATTATCTTCCCGTGCTCCCGAACCCGCCGGTTCCTCTCTCGGTGTCCTCAAACGGTGTTTCTTTCCAAAACGGGTTTAGCTGGTTATCCTGTGCACACAGAAAGGCCGCATTGCACGCTACGTGCCACAGGGACGGCAGGCCGGATTCCTCATCAATGTGCATCGGATCATTCCAAATCGCCAGCACATGGCGCAGCAGCGCCTCGTGCCACCGTTCCGGGGCAATGTGCTTCCAGTTCTCAGGGTCTGTGTACTTTCTGTCCCCGAAATCCCGTACTCTGGCCACCGCCTCAATGAGTTCCGGCGGCACACGGGAGAGCTTCAGTTTCCCGTTGTCGTCTTTCGTTCCCTCGATCATTCCATAACCGCCTTTCTGACCGCATAGAGCTTGATTTCCAGCTCCGTGATCTTCTCCTTGATCTCCTTGTATTCCTTCTCGTCGACCTCCGCAACAGAGATCACCTTGTGGCATTTCCGGCATTCGTACCGTCTCCGTTGCAGTATGCCGTTCTTTTTGTAAGGCCGGACTTCCAGCGAGTAAAACTTTCCGCCACAAGCGCATCTCATTTGTCCCACCAGTCCTTTATCAGGTCGTTCCGCTCAAAGAACGGCTGGAAGTACCCGCCGCAGACCTTTTGCAGCACATAGTCGATTCTCGCAATCGCTTCGTCGGATTCCGGCCTGCACTGCCATGCGACGCCGTACTCGGATTCCAGCTGCGTCAAGGTCTCCATCAGCTTCCTGGCCTTTTCCGGCGTGCGGATAAAGCCGCACTCATAGGCCGCCACCAGAAGAAGGTCACACGCCTTCTGCGTCCCGGCGTCCACACCGGCATCAAAGTACTGTTTGTTGCTGCTCCTGATCCGCTTTGCCAGCTTTTCCATTCCGCGCCTCCTTCTCGCTCATCGCCTTTACCGCTCCGAACATCAGCAGATACGCCTCTCTCCGCTCGTCTGTATCGATCGGAAGATACGGGGCCGTCAGCTTCCATGCCTCCATGTACGTCATGCCTTTCCCCTCGCTTTCCGGAACAGCTCGTTGTACTTGTCATACCGAGCCTGAATATCCGTGCTCGCGATCTCCGGATGAAACTTCAGCCACCATTCATACATCCCGCACGGATGAAGCTCCGGGCATCCACATCGGTATACACAGTTCGGGACGAGCACATCGGCAATCTCCGGCTGGATCTCATGAAGTTTGGACTTGAAGTCCTCGGCGTAAGCCCGCGTTTCCGAAGCCGCCTGACTGCAAAGCCGCTTACGCATCGTGTCGATGAGCGCTTGGACGTTCGCCTCACCGACGAAATTGACTGGCGCATCCTGCGTCAGCTTGTCCCGCAAAATGCCCGTGCGGTCGCTCCGCTGGGTCGAGATACAGCACTCCCATTTGTGCCTCGACCAGTGTGTGGCGATCCAGCTCTTGATCCCGTTCCACATCCACTTGACCGAGATCGTGCGGATCGGCCCATGCTCTGCAATCAGGATTCTGCGCTTGAAATCCTCGCTTGGCTCATGCCCGAGCGGCGGTTTCCCAACCGTCGCCCGGCAATCGTCTACAACCTCTTCCCATGATCCCTTGATCTTCTTGATTTCAGTGTTCATCTTCTTCTCCAATCCCCAATCTCCGCATCCATCGTTCTGTTTTCTTCCGGATTTGATCTAAGTCCATTTCCAGATCCAGCACCAGCGCACAGTGGATAACGTCTGTGTATTCTTCAAGCAAGGCGCGTCGGCGTTCTTCTTCCGTATTCGGCGTCGGATTCTTCCCATCCAGTGCCCGACGCAGCTTCAATGCCGCCTGTGCCAGCTCCGTGCATTCCTCGGCCAACTGTGCCAGAGCTTCAGGCTCTCCCAATCGATCTTTGATCTTCTTGATTTCAGTGTTCATTGTTCCTCCCGTCAAATCGCTCCAAAGATTCCCGGCATCATCCCAATGCTGGATTTCCCGGTCGCGTGGTATCTTCCGATATTTTCATTTCCTCAATTTCTTGCTTAATTTTCTCCCATTCTTGAGCATACCACTTGTCACTCCGTGCGCGCCGTTCTTCCGGCGTTTCCGCGAAAAGGTCTACATTCTCCGGAATGTCAAGGAGTTTCTTCGCGAATTTCTCCGCCGCAGCCTCCGGCGTTTCCGCGGCTGACCGAAGAAACGCTATCAGCAGCAGCGTATCGAAAACAAGGCCCCAGTCAGCGGCGCTTTCATTCACCTTCCATCCCTCGTTCCCCCTCACAACTCGGCGTTGCCAGCCGTTCCCGGTTCTCGCAAATCAGCTTCTCCGCTTCCCCCAACCGGCCTTTGATCTTCTCAAAATTTTCATTCACCTTCGTTCCCTCCATCCATCTTCGCCCCGCAGTTGGGGCAGTATTTGTAGTTCAGTAAACTCACATCATCGTCAGTCTCAAAGCACCACTCTTCGCTACAAATGGGACACTGAATTGTTGTGAGGCTGTTCCAGTCATCGTCTACACGCAGCCACTTCCCATGCACCACCGGCGCAACGTCGGCGGCGGGCAGCTTCCTGATTTCTGCAAACGCCGCAGCGTAATCCCCGCACGTCCGCGTTGTAATTTCCATCGCCGCTTCGCGCCGGATATAATCAGTCATAAGCCATATACTCCCTTCTGATTCTGTTTTGCATTTCCGGACTAAAGGCGTAAAGCGGTGTGCATCTACTCAGGATCTCTGCTTTCAAAAGCCGCTCCGCCTGCCGCTTGGTCAGCCGCCGCTCTCGCTTCTTCGGCGGAAGCTCGCCTTTTGCCGCCGCAATAGCGGTCGGGTTGTGCTTATGTTGACCCATCGGTTACCCTCCTGTTCCATGCCTCAATTGCTTCATGGCGGAAAGTGTATTCGCTACCGGTCTGTGAAATATGGCATTTTGTGCAGGAGCACAAATACCATTCGGTGAATTTATGGTGGCGGCGGCTGACAACAGCTTCCCCGCCGCAGAACGGGCACGGCTTTAACTTATCCATTATCATCATCTCCATACTGTTTGTCGTATTCCTCTGGCGAAATAAACGTAACATCCTCACCCGTATAGCCAAGCTGATCAAGACACATCATTTCGAGCAATACATTCTTATCAATGCTACGTTCCAGTTCTTCGCGTGGAATCTCTGCCTCGGAATCGAATTTCATTTCTGCCCCAAACTCACCTCTGACGCTGAAGCACACACGATTTTCAAACATCATTTATCCTCCTGTTCCAAGCCTCTGCGGCTTGCTCTTCGGTATCGTAGATATACACGCCACCGACTATGCCGCCGTCTACCTCGTATATCGCAATCGGGCACTGCGGGTTTTCTTCGTGAGTATGCCTGATCATAAAACCCACCCCGCTATAAGGTTTCAGCGCATAGTCCTCATTGTGGAGATTCCCTTCATCATCACACAGGACGATCTTGGCCAAGCCACCGCAGAACGGGCACGGGCGCAATTTATCCATTCCGCACCTCCACATTTGCGTTTTCCAACAGATCATCCAGACAGGACTCGTCGCTGCACCCGATAAACGTCCCGTCCTCGTCGTAGTACTGATAGGCGGTATACGGTCTGGCCTCGATCCCGGCATATTTTCGGAGCAGGTCGTGTCCGTCCTCGATGTCAAATGAGCACGCTTCTTCGAGTTCATCCATCTGCGCCTGAGTTATGTATTTAGCCATCCTTCATACCCTCCTTTTCTTTCGACACTCCGGGCAAAACCACCCGCATTTTCCGACGCTCCATCCATAACTTCTTGCAATCGAAACGGCAGTAGATTGTGAAACCGTGTGGTTCACCCAGTTATATGTGGCTCCGCACGAGTCGCAAGAAAAGTAAACGTTATACGCCATCCTTCTTGCCCTCCTCCGTCGGTTTTAGCCATTCGCGAATACGCTTCCCGCATGAGCAGCAAAGCTCGATTTCTCCCGTTGGATCGCGATAGGCGCCCCTTACGTTTACATACGTTGCCGAACTCGTGGGGTTTATTTCGGCTCCGCATCGGTCGCAGATTCTTTTTACCATCATTTTCCCTCCATTTCCGCCAGCGCCTTTTCAGCTTCTTCGCGCGTCAAAAAGACGGTTCTTCCAAATTCAGACGGAGAAAAGCGATCCTCAAGACTGTTTTCTCTATTGACCATCCACACCTTGTTCATGGTATTTCCACCGATTCCCGTTATCTTTTTTTCGGTGATTTTGTGATAAACGCCATCGCCACCAAACACTTGAACAATAGCATAAATCGTATCTCCCACCTTGCACGGCAGGACAATCACGCGCCCCTCTTTGTCAGCCACATGCAGGTTGTGTGCTCGCTCAATTCTGGATGTGTCATTGTCAAAAGCTGCTTCGACGACTTCTTTCATCCAAGAAACCTTTTCAGGGCTTAACCCTGTGTCCTCATAGGCCGCGAGACGGTCACAGGCCGCTTCGCTGAATTTGCACTGCTCAATTTTGCATCCCATTCCCTCACACGGCTCTTTGAAGCATTGCGGATAGTAGGCGTTTCCGCGCTCACTGCGCTCTGTCATTCGTTCCATCGGCGTCCTCCCTCCTTGGTATTTCCTGCAAAGCCTTCTCGGCTTCTTCGCGGCTCAAAAATACGGTTTTTCCAATGGAACTTTCCACGTATGGGCAGAACGGGTACGTTTCAATGTCCCACCGTCCCTGTATTGCGAAGTATTTCATGCTCCCGACTCGATGCTCGAAGATTTCTCCGGCAAACACTCTGTATAATTTATCGCCGATCTTGCACGGCAGCACGACGCACCGTCCGTCCTTGTATGCCACGGCCAGCTCCCGCAGGCGCATCAGCGTCATGCCGTCGCCCAGTCTCAAAATTGCGTGCAGATTTGCCGCATCCTCCGGGGATAGCTTGCTGTCCTCATAGGCTTTCAGCCGTTCCCAGACCTGTTTCTGGCTGCAATCGGTATTGTATGGGCACTTCACTTCCTTGCACCGCGCAATCTCGCAGAAGTTGCCCTCAAAGGTCAGTCGTTCCATCCTCAGTCCTCCTTTTTCCGGCGTTGAATCCATTCCGCAATTGACGCCAGAATGTACTTTTTCCCGATGTAGTCGCAGTAGCTCATTTCTATCTTAGCACCAGTGCTGAGGAACCAATCCCGCAAAAACAGAACCCTGTCCGCCACATCGATCATGGCGAAGCAGATGCGCATATAGTCCTTCGGCTCCATGCCCTCCGGCAGCGTGGCCGGATTGAGCACGGTGTGCCCCTGCGCCTCGATCTGACGCTGTGCGTCTGCAAATTTCGCCCGGTAATCCGGATCGCCAGTGATCTTCCCGGCTATGTAGATTTTCATGGTTCCTCCTTACGACTTCCGTGTCTATACTGCTCGATCCACTCATGCACATTTCCGAAGCAATTTCCTGTGCATACGATCTTGTGCCATTCCGGGCAGTCATCACAAGTGAAATACGGGCTATAATCACCGCCCGCTTTCTTCTTTTCGATTCTTTCCGCGATTCCAAGATCCGGATACTGGTACGGGCTCAGCGGCGGAATCTCCGCGCTCCTGTCGTTTATCCCCCTGATTCTCGCAAGGACTGCCATTCCTTGCACCATTTTCCGTACATCCTTTTTGTCGATGGCCGCTCTCACCAGCTTGTCAAATAGCTCACGCTCCCGAGCCGATTGTCCATTCATGGTGTGTCCTCCTTCGGCGTCATCGGAATCACCCACGACGGAATGAGCGCCCGATACTGCTCCACCTTCGCTTTCAGCTCGGCAATCACCTTCTGGTCGCGCTCGATCTGGTCAATGCAATGCTTGAATAGCACACCGATGCAGGTCGATTCATCCTTTTGCAACTCTACCGGGCACGTTTTGCACGGATAATCGTTGCTGCAATACCGCAGCGCCTTGACCAGTTCTTCCGGCTTCAAATTCATATCAAATCCTCCCGAAATTCTTCTAATACTTCCTGCCCCGGAAGCACATCGTTTTCCATCCATGTGTGGAATACATCGACGCCTGTTTGCCAACTCCCACTTTTTCCAGCCATGCGCCGCATTTCCAACATCCGATCAAACGCGCGGATATATGATTGCTTGTATTTCGGCCAGATTATAAATTCCTCTATTCTGGCACGTTTCGAAGCTAACGGGCATCCGATACATCCAACCCGCGTGTGGCCGCAGCCATAGAGCGGATTCATGCAAATCTTCTCAGTCTCCGCGTAGTCCCACACCGCCTTGTTGTCCCATCCAATAATCGGATTTACGACACGTTGGCCTTTCATTTGGCAATTTTCAAATTGCATCCGTGATTCATCATTGTCATTCATCAGCGTCATCCGCTTCTTTATATCTCCGTGGCGCACTTCCAGCATCCCACGGTCTTTCCGTTTTGGAGATTCTGCCCAGCGAACACCAGTCGCGATAAATCGCCCTTTTGCCCCACCCTCTTTGAGGGACGCGCAGCAGTAACGAACAAGCCGTGTGGGTGGAATCAGTTTCCGTGGAATCAGGTTCCACATCGTCAGGCGGCTCCCGTCCGACTGGACGTGCGCGTCGATAACGCACTTTACGCCCTTTTCCTCCATTCGTCGAAATGTGTCCCGCACATGATAGACCGTTTCCGGCGCATCTGCCGTGGTCAAGGAATGCAAAACCTCGAACGGAATACCGCTGTTTTCCGCCAGCCGGAGCAGCACGTCGCTGTCTTTTCCGCCGGAGTATGTAATTATCGGCGGCTGTTTGTAAAGCTTCAAGCTCTGCGCCGACGCAAACCGCAGCGCCTCAAACGCGCTCTGTTCCAAGTCCATTACAACAACCCCGACTTTCTCAGCCGCTCCACGCTCTTACACCGCTTCTTCGCGTCCGCAGTGTAGGCGTCGCGGCTCCGTTCAACTTCTCTCGCTCGATATTCCGCCTGTTTTGCTTCCTCGTATTCCAGATACGGCGCACACTTGGTGTGGCACCCCACTGTCCGTCTCGGGCAGTCCCTCTCACATGGCGGCTTCACCATAGCGCCTCCTGCATTTCGTCCTCGGCCTGTTTCGCATGAACTCCTGCCAGCATTTTTTCTTGTGCAGCTTTGTAAAAGTTCCGGTCGATCTCAAACCCAAACGCATTTCGCCCAAGCTCGGCAGCCGCGCGAAGCGTCGAACCCGAACCGCAGCACGGGTCAATGACCGTCTCTCCTGGATCGGTAAAAATCTCGATCAACCGCTTCAGCACGCCGACCGGCTTCTGCGTTGGGTGAATCTTCGGAATCTCCTTGCCGTCGCGTTCCCATGCGAACCAGTCAAAAACCATCTTCCCAGTTCCGCGAATCGGCTTGCCGTCCTCTCCAATCTGACGCCCGTTGTTGAACTTCGGCAGCTTGTCCCGGTAGAGGACGATTGCAAACTCCGTTGCGCCGACGATGCGCATATTCGCCTTGAGCACCTGGGCGGAATAGTTCTTGCAGAAGAAGATCGGGAACCAGTTTTTGAACCCGTACCGTGCGCCGTATTCCGCAACCGTGTGTATCTGGTCAAACGCGCAGAAGACGATCATCGCCGGTGCCTTGCCCTTTTCCTTCGGTTCCGGCTTCAGCAGCCGGGAGCAGAAGTGCATATACTCGGCAATTTTGAAATAACCGTCCGAATTGAAAAAGCTCTTTTTTGCGAACTTGCTCTCACCGTTGGAATTGTCCCCGCCGTTATACCACATGGGGTTGGAACCGTAGGCATCCGCCCCGATGTTGTACGGAATGTCCGCAATCACAAGCTGCGCCTTTGGAATCCCATATTTGCGGTAATTCTGGAAATTGTCGTGGTAAATTTCACAGCGAATCCGTTTAGGCTTCATCCGAGATCACCACCCTCATGTAATTTTCATCGTGGAAAAAGCTATGTTTCGCTCTGTAATGCCGCCGATCATCGTTCCGGAGCAGCCAGCCTTTGATCGCATCCACGGTCATCTTCTCAATCGCCGCATGGTTGTCGACGTCCATGCGGGTGTTGTGCCAGAAGGAAATGGACACCGGCTTTTCGAACAGCCGAACCGGAACGTTTTGTTGCCTCAGACACAGCCGCACAAGCGCCTCAAGGTCTCTGGCGTCCGCTGCCCGGACGTGGTGGTTCTTTCCCGCCCAGTAGGCGTTCAGGCCGTAACGCTTCGTCCACGCGCTCTTGCGGGCAGGATATGGCACAGTGAACTCAATCGTCATGTTCCGGCTCCTTCTGCACCCACAGGTGGCAGTTATAACGGGACAGTTCTCCCGGCTTCGGCTTCACTCGGCACTTCTTGCCGCAGGTGCCACAGCATTTCTCTGAGATCACAGCGAGAGTTTCAACCGCATCCTCCAGCAACAGTTGCTTTTTGTCAGCCGCTTGCCGTGCCGCGTCGCGCTCCTTCTTGACCTCATCCAGCACATGGTTTAGCCGGAGGATTTCGCGGGTCTGTTCGTCGGCGTGAATTTGAAGCTCATAGAGCTTCGAGGGGTTTTCACAGTGCTTACAGGCGATTGCCCGCGCCAGTTTTTCGAGAAGCATTTTCCGTTCCTTTCCCGCTGCATCTGCGCAGCGTTCCGCGCGGCCAAGTAGCCGCAGTTCGTCATTTTCATTCCTTGATCCTGATCGGGAGCACCATTTTGATGTCATCCGTGTTCGTTCGGATAATTACAGGCGTTGTCGGCGTCCAGAACTCCAATACGATTGGATTCTTGAACGTCTGACCGGCGCTGACCTTTGCGGCCTGAAGCGCATTTAACAGGTAATTTCCGTTGAACCCGATCCTGAACGTCGGTTCGTCCTTCGGGATTACTTTCTGCCACTCAAATCTCTGTGAGACATCCGGCTGTTCGAAACCGAAAAGTGCCCCAGCGCAGCGGATCTGCACTTCATTTTCGGCCTTCTCAATCGTCGCGTACTGCTTCTTCGGCAAGCGGAACCCACCGCGAATGTATACCGTGAAGTTCTCATCACAGGAACCGATCACGGAGTGTTCTACACTCAGACGGTAGCCATCACAAGCATTTGCCGTCACCTTCAGCGTCGTGGCATCAAAGTCAAGCCGAACATAGCCATACTGCGTGCGTTCTCCGCTTCTGCAAAAACTTTTCGTCGCATCCATGATGCGGTTGAAATCATTTCCGAGAATTGTAGCTTTCATGTTTCCTAGTCCTCCTCCATCATCCGTGCAATGTCCTGCCGTTCCAAGTCGGTGAGCTTGTCGCCGTGCCGCTGCACACCATTTTCATAACAGCACCGTTTCCGGCAGCACTTGCGCGTTATCTGTAATTTTGACCCTCATCTCATCCGTCATCCGAATTTTCAGCATCGCATCTTTCCCCCAGAACGGCGCAAACGCAGATTTATAACAATCGCAGACCAGCCAGTCGCCGTCCATGCGGAATACGCTATTGCCGTCTATGTATTCACACGCCGGATTGCAGGTGGCGAGTTTTGCTATCCGCCCAACGAAGCTTGGCTTCTTCTCCGCGTATTCCGGGTACTCCGCAATCAACGCCGCATATTCGTCCGGAAACAGTTGGGATAGCTGGTGCAAGAAATTCGGCACGGTTTTTTCCTGATAGTCTGTGATCGTGCCGCCCATCAAGCTTCGCGGCCTGTACGAACATATCCGATTCAGGTTTTCCGGGGTCAGCGTATCGCGCTTTACGACAACCCAATTGCAGCCAAATCCGGGGTCTGAAACATTCAGTCGCCCGTTACAGTCCTTGATCTCGACAAACGGCGGGCATAAATAGACATCGTCTCCGATTCGTCCAATGTGTTCATCCGACGGATAGTTCAGTTTTGCATAGCATGGGTCGGATTTCGCCTGCACCCATATATCGCTAAACTTCTTGCTCTGCTTTGTTCCACCGTCCACGCAATTTCTTCCCCCGATAGGGCAGCGGATTCCGAAAGGTATTGTCACGTTGAAGCATTTCCCGATTTTGTAAAGTGAGCACTCATCCGCGCGGTCGCAGTAGATATACTCCGCCCGAAGCCTTGCATTCCGGCTTCCGTCTCCGTACAGTCTGACGTTAATTTTCTTTGTGTTCATTCGTCCTCCTCCATCATTCGTGCAATGGCCCGGCGCTCCAAGTCGGTGAGCTTATCTCCGTGCCTTTGAACGCCATAACCCGGTTTTGCGTGATATTTACTCTCCGGCGCTGCAAGCTCATCCTCCCAGCGCCCCTGATTCAGCCAAGTGGCCGGATTCGGGATAAAGCGCCCATTCTCCCTCGTCCATTGCTCGCTGCGTGTTTGCTGCTCTATGGCCGACAGGAGCGTTTCGAT